>Ga0078894_10002930_pt1 | contig 12926 bp, 18 predicted proteins | sample LauGreSu1BDMLBSD_2_FD_67506 | JGI IMG/M metagenome (GOLD analysis project Ga0078894, IMG submission 67506) | Freshwater lake microbial communities from Lake Michigan, USA - Su13.BD.MLB.SD (version 4) (version 4) | ecosystem: Environmental > Aquatic > Freshwater > Lake | place: Lake Michigan...
GATGAGAAATGGAAGACATTTGAAAGAGAGTATTTGATCACACATAAAATGCTAGACATGTGTGTACCCCTTGACAATGACCAGATTGTTTATATCTTTGACTTCAACTCAATGAGTGCTGATTATGATGCATTCTTAAAAGGTAAGTATTCAGAAATGTCTTCTCATAGTAAGAAGATATTGGCTGACTACTATGGTACTCACACCCCTGAATGGGTGTACATAGAATCTTTCATCTTTCCCGCAAAGTATTTTAAGCAATATGCTCAAATTCTTGATGTTGAAGAAGATTTTATCAGAAGTGTTGGCGAACTTTGTGATCTTTATGATAAACAAAAAGAAGCTCTAACAGAGCTGTGTCCTGAAGGACTTGAATTTATTTAATAATTTAATTTAAAAACCAAAAATGCAACAAGAAACAAAATGTATGTTTGTGTACAGCACAGACTGGTACGGACGCAAGAGCTTCCGCATGCTACCTTTAACAGCAGAATGTCCTTTTAACGAGGTGATTTATGATCCTAACACACGAGTGTTAGCTGTAATCAGCAAAGACAAAAAGGATAAGCCACAAATGTTACCTAAACTATCAGACAAAGGTCAAGTAATTCCTATGAAAGGTGTTGAAGGTCAGCAGATTGTTGAAGAGCGTAGAATCATGGAAACTTATTATGAGTACTACATTGATAAGAAAAGTGATGTTGAGCGTTTTATTCAGATGTTTGCAGTAAACTCTGATCATGAGGCATTGAACATTGTTAATGAACCAATTGATTTAAGTACAACTGAAACACAGCAATAATGACTAGACAGCGAAAATTCTGGATAATGGACTATGAAACCATTATCAATTGTTTTGTAGCTGTTTTTAGGTCGTATGATTCTGACGAACAACATGTGTTTGTCATTGGTAAGCAACGCAATGATACGCATGAGTTCATAAGATTCTTGCTTGAAAATCAGCAGAATAAAGATTGGCATTTTGGTTACAACAATTTGGCGTTTGACGCGCAAATAACTGAGCATATTCTTGAGAACTTAGATTTCTACTCTGGACTCCAGGGTGAACAGTTTGCTGCAAGAATTTATGCTTATGTTAAAACCATCATTGATAAGTCTAACAGAGGTGAATTCCTTGATTATCCAGAATTTAAGCTTACAATTCCATGTGTAGATATCTTTAAACTGAATCACTGGGACAGCAATGCTAAACGTACTTCTCTGAAGTGGGTTCAATTCTCAATGGATTGGATCAACGTTGAAGAAATGCCACACCCGCATGGTGAACCAGTAGAAGATCAAACTACACTGGACATGGTCGTTAACTATTGTATTAATGACGTGTTGTCTACAAAGCAGATTTTTACATTAAAGAATCCTAAAGGAGAGCAAGTAATGGCTAGTCAGATCAATTTGAGAGCTGAACTTAGTGCTACTTACAATCTTTCTTTACATAGTGCGAGTGAACCTCGTATCAGTAAGGAAATGTTTTTGCACTTCTTGAGTGATAAGTTAAGTAGAAACAAGAATGAAATCAAAGTAATGAAGACTGAACGTCCTTTTGTTACAGTAAGAGATATCATTCTTCCTTTTGTAGAATTTGAAACACCTGAGTTTAAGGCTGTACATAACTGGTTTAAAAGCCTCGTTGTTGACACATCAATAAACAATGACAAAGAAGAAGCTGGTCCTAAATATAGGATGAACTTCAAAAATACTCCCACAGATTATGGTTTAGGTGGTTTGCATGGTTGTACCAAGTCTGGTATATATGAAGCAACAGCAGGTAAAAAGATTTTAAGTGCTGACGTGACTTCATTTTATCCAAACTTAGCTATTAAAAATGGCTGGTCTCCTGCACATTTACCTAAAGAAGACTTCTGTGAACTGTATGAATGGTTCTTTGAAGAACGCAAAAAATATCCAAAGTCTTCTCCTCTTAATTATCTTTTCAAGATTATTCTTAACTCTACGTATGGTCTAAGTAAGAACAAATACTCTTTCCTGTATGATCCTGAATTTACTTTCAGAATTACAGTGAATGGTCAGTTACTTCTTAGCATGCTTTATGAGATGATTGCTACCAGAATTCCTGGAGCAGTACCTCTTATGCAAAATACAGATGGTCTAGAGTTTCTTGTAGATGAAGAGCATGAGTCAAAGTTTTATGAAATATGCAAAGAGTGGGAAGAACTAACTCAATTACAACTTGAAACTGTTGAATACCAGAAAATGATTATTGGTGATGTAAACAATTACATTGCTGTATACAAAGATGGTAAGACAAAGTGTAAAGGACGTTTTGAGTTTGATGAATTGGCATTACACAAAAACAAATCTTTACTGATTGTTCCAAAAGCTTGGTATGCTTATTTTGTCCATGGAAAAGATCCTTCAGAATTTTTGAAGGAGAACCGTAACATCTATGATTATTGCGTTGGTGCAAAACTTAGAGGTGACTGGTTCTTTGAGGAAAGAGGATTTAAAAATGGAATGTATGTAACCAACAAGTTACAAAAGCTTGTGCGTTATTACATTTCTGACAATGGTATTAAGATTATCAAGTGTAACCCAGATGGCAGGGAAATACAACTGGAGAGTGGAAAGGCTCTTCAGACTATCTTCAATAAGTTTGAAGATAAACCGTGGGATGAATACAAAGTAGATGAAAAGTTCTATCTTGACAAGATCTATGAAGAAATTAAAAAGATAGAAAGAACATCTGACGTGCTTCCACAACATATGCAATTAACACAATTATCTCTCTTTTAAGATGAAAAGAACAATGAGCGGAATACATGCGTATTCCAAAATGATTGGGGCATCACTGCCTGAAAAAACTGACACATATACGCCAATTGCTCACAGTAATGTGATCAATAGAGTGCGTGCTGAAATCACAAATGCTGGTTTCATTATCACAGGTGAAGAGTATCGTTGTTCAAACGATGCTCAGGTAGCCGTAGGAACCTTCAGAATGAATTATAAAGCTGATCCAGACATTGAGTTGTCTGCCAACTTTTTAAACTCTTACAACAAGCAATATGCATTCCGTTTCAACTTGGGAGGACTTGTAAAAGTCTGTAACAATGGAATGATGCTTAACAACAACAAATTTGGTGCATACAAACGTGTACACAAAGGTGCTGCTGACTTGTTGGCTGAAGGTAAAATTGGAGAATTCATTAAAGATTCTGAGCTTTACTGGGAAAACCTGGTAGAACACAAGGACAAAATGAAAGACATCCTTTTGACAAGCACAAATCAACATGATTTGATAGGTGAATTATTCTTCAAGAAGAAAATCTTGAATACAATGCAGCTTAACCAGATACGTACAGAACTTGAGAAACCAAGTTTTGAGTACAAGGTTGACTCAGATTCTGCTTGGGCGTTGTATAATCATATCACCCTATCTTTAAAAGACTCACATCCGTCTACATGGATGGATGATCAAGCTGCTGTTCATGAAGTTTTTGCACACATGCTAGGACTTGAACATACGTTTGATGACGAAACAGAAGCGATTTCTGTAGTTGAGGCTGAGCCTTCTGTATATGAACTTGAAGAAGTTTCTGTAGAGGAGATGCCTCTTTTTTAATTGTTAGAACAATAGCAGGGGCCTAAAAAACCCCTGTTTTATTGTTTAGTCAAATCCTTTAACTTTGAATTATGGTTGATATAATTAAAGACGCTTACTTGAAAGTAAGACACAAAAAAACAAAGATTAACAAAGTTAGATTGTTAAAAAGATACTTGAGAATGAAATACAGACTTCATATTTCAATGTCAAGTCTTATTAGCAGATTAAAAACCTGGAAAAAAGAAAATCATGACTAAACTAATTGGTATCTCTGGCAAAATAGGTTCTGGGAAAGACACCTTTGCTGAAATTATTAGACTAATCTGCAGCGCACCTTATTTGACTGATCAAACTATTGAGCATTACTTGAAGAATCCTAACTCAGGACTTATCAAAACAGAGTGGTCAATTAAGAAATTTGCAGGTAAACTTAAAGAAGTAGCATCTTTGCTTACAGGAATCCCTGTATACAAATTTGAAGATCAAGAATTTAAGAAAACAAATTTGCCAGAAGAATGGAATGTCTGGTATCCTAACCAAGATCGCTCTGAACCAATGACGGTAAGAGAGCTATTGCAAAAACTAGGCACTGAAGCTATGAGAAATGGTCTTCATACAAACGCCTGGGTTAATGCAACCTTTGCTAATTTTAGCTACTACTCCAAATGGTTAATCACAGATGTGCGTTTTCCAAATGAAGCAGCAGCTATTATTGAAAAAGGTGGCATCCTTGTAAGGCTTGAAAGAAACTCTGATACTGGTGATCATCCTTCTGAGACAGCACTTGACGATTATGACTTTAAAATAGTCATTGAAAACACAGGAAGTCTTTCTGAACTTATACAGAAAGCTAGAGAATTCTGTGAAACTTATCATTTATTCAGTGTTGAAGAGGAGTATCCTCCGCATACTGAAGGATTTTTCTAAATACTACAATTATGCTAAGCAAAAACAAATTATTCCTTGTACTAGGAAAAGATGGACATGATGTAGAATACACTATACATGTCCCCGCAGATGAAGACATCTATGTAATGAGGCGTTCAAATAGCGCAACATGGTCTGATCATGTGCGTGATGAAGTAATCCTTACTGTTTTGAATTCAGGTGATGGTTACAAAATCAAATGGGAAGACAAAAGCAATTCTAAAGTGCTTGACTATTCTCAAGTTGTTGAACTGACAATTATGCTCAATTTCATTAATCAAACAGACAGCATACCTAACAGGTATACTCTGGTTGATGTCGATGACATTGTGGACATTATGTAAAACGAAAATCCCCCTGAAAAGGGGGACTTTCTAACAGAAGAAGAAACCAACTAAACTATGAAGTATAGCTTTTTTTAATATTTTATGATAAGCTTTTCAGCATCTCAATCATTTTAGGGTGTGGATAGATGTCCACTTTGTCTTTACGTACAGAGTTGTGAGTGAATACGCCCGCTTCTCCTTTTAAAGCTCTTGGGGTAATGTCCCAAATGTCTTCATTATAAGATAAGGGAATTTTGTACGTTTCCTTCCATAAGAGCAATAATTCTTTTACACTTTGTATTTGAGCATCTGTGTAGTTGTGGTAGTACTTGTAACCTTTGTAAGGTTTTTCAAGAGTACATACCTCATCTGCAGGAACTTCTCTATTAACGTAGTTGAAGAACTTACCATCTTTAAGTGTAAGTTGACCCCAGTTACAAATTTCAATACCAATTGAAATCTTATCCAGGCTCTGATACTTTACACCAGCTTTTGTAAACACGTCTTGTTTTAATCCAAGATGATACGCCCAAAACTTAGAGCTAAATCCTTGAACAATCTGACCATCTACTGTATTTTTTCCTTTACCAGAAATAGATACACACGTGGCAATTCTTTCACTATTAGAAGCCCATCCTGAAAACACAGCTTCACCACTTGCATTACCTGCAGTATGGTGAATGTAAATTTGTTTTTTTGGATGCAACTCTTGAAAGTATTGAGTTGTTGGAAATTGTACCTGTTTGATATTCATTGTACTTATTTTTTAAGTTTAATTTTCCAATACATTGTTCCTCCAAAATAAGGAGTCAAGTTCTGAGAAATTCCAGTATGAATCCCAAAGATTTGGTCTTTTTTGTTTTTGTACAGTAACCCAGTTTGAATGTTTGCTATTTCAAGACTCTTGTCTATAGAAATTCCACCTCCTATATACAATTGCCTGCGTGGCTGAGTTTGTACATAACCAATAACTGTTGGTAGTTTGTAATTATGCTCGTAAAATCTAGATTGTACTTTGTTGTACTGAAGTGTATCTGTTAGTACAATAAATCCAAGAGTATCCAATTGTACTGAGTCACGATATATATTTCTAGTTGCATAATTTTTAGCTAAAAGTTCATATTGTAATTTAAGCTTGTCATAATTTGAATCAGGAATAAAAACAGTATCACCAGGCAGAGCAACAGTATCTCTTACTAATACCTTTAATCTTTTGTAATCTGTTTTTACTACATCTCTCCAAATAGTGTCATAGACAATCTCTTTTTTATTTGAAGCTATTACAGGTGTGTTACTTGAACTACATGATCTTTGCAATAAGATTATTAATACAAGTACTCCTATAACTATTAAATAAATACGTTTGCTCATTTGGTTTTTGATTTTGTTAAACTTCAGGGTCTTTCTCTTCTTCCTTTTTCACTGAAGGTTTCTTAAAGATTTGACCTGTTGTAGCAATTCCTAGAGATGTAAGTGTGAGGATTAAAACTCCATCAAATACAAACTCATGAATTGTAAGCGTAGACCCCATTAGACCAGTTACCAAATCTGCAATTGTAATAATAATTATAAGAGCTAAACCTACAAGTCCTACAAAGACTTTTTCATTAACTTCATTGCTATCACTGATTAAAGATTTGAAAAACTTTTTCATAATGTTTACTTTTTTTCTTTTATAGGAACTAGCTCATAGCCATCCTCTTTAAGGATAGCTACTTGCTTGTCTTGTGACGGTTGTTGTGGTTGAGGTTGATTAGGTAAGTCTCTGCTTTCAGTAAACAGATACCCTTTTAACATTTTGACATCAGTTTCCAACTGTTCAATTTTTACCCTATCAGCACTCTGCTGTACAAGTAATAATTTCACATCAGAACGCATTTCAGTAACATCCCTCCAAAGAAGCATGCCAACAATGCCAATTAAAACAGGACTAGCCCATTCTTTTAAAATACTGATTACCTGCTCCTTTGGGTAATCCTTATTGTTTTTATCCATTTTTTGTAAGAATATAAGAATTTGAAAAATACATTATACCCCTACCTCTCTCATATATAATATACTCAATTTTACTAAAAGCACAAAAGAAAACTTAATAATTACTTTGCTGATTACAAAAAAAATAAAGACCTTTGCACTCTATGACTTTTAAAAAATCTCTAGAATTAGATCATCTGTTACTTGGCAAAGACGGATAGAATTTGTATATTTATTGAGTGGGGTTGCCTCTGAGTAATCACTCATATGACCTGGAAAGTGTTAAGACTTTGCCAGGTTTTTTTGCCAATAAGCTGTTGTACTTCAGCAAATTAACTAAACAAAATTAACAATTAAATATAAGCAACCATGGGTATCTTTGACAAACGTGTGGCATTTAAGCCGTATGAGTATCCTGAAATTATCAAGTTCAGGGACGCCATTAAACACAGCCGCTGGGATGTAGAAGAGTTCAACTTTGACTCTGATGCATTTGACTTCAAGCACAAGCTGTCTAATTCTGAAAAGGAGGCAATCAAACGCACCTTATTAGCTATCTCACAGATAGAAGTATCTGTAAAAACATTCTGGGCCAAGCTGGGTGAACATATTCCTAAGCCAGAATTTAATTCAGTAGGTATCACCTTTGCTGAAAACGAAGTTGTTCACTCTGAAGCTTACAGCAAATTGCTTGAAGTATTAGGTTTGAACAATGAGTTTGACATGCTTCTTCAAAACCCTGTTATTGGAGGACGCGTTGATTATTTGACAAAGTACCTGAAGAACTCAGGTGAAAACGCCAAGCAAGTTTATACTTTAAACTTAGCATTGTTTTCAATGTTCATTGAGAACGTATCATTGTTCAGCCAATTTGCTATTGTAAAATCTTTTATTGAAAAGAAAAACATGCTCAAGGAAGTTGACACTGTGATTGAAGCTACAATGAAAGAAGAGATTATTCATGCTCAACTTGGAATGCATGTTATCAATCTTATCAAAAAAGAATATCCTGAGTGGTTTGACCAGGATTTTTATGACAAAATCTACAGAGCTTGTAAGAAAGCATTTGACGCAGAAGTTAAAATCATTGACTGGATCTTTGAAGAAGGCACAATTGAAAGTGTTTCTAAGGATGCTGTAATTGAGTTTATCAAATCAAGGTTCAATGCATCACTTGTTGCTATTGGAGGCAAAGAGTTATTTGAGATTGATCAGGAAAAACTTAAAGAACTATACTGGATGGTAGAAGCCATCTATGGATATGTACGTAATGATTTCTTTAACACTCAAGGAACTAACTACACTAAATTTCAAAAATCAATAACTAGTAAAGACTTATTTTAACATGACAACAAAAATGGACTGGTACACGCCCCTCAGTGAAGAATTTATGGGAAGAGGGTACTTTCACAACAACGAATCCATAGAAGATAGAATTTCTTCTATTGCCAATTTAGTTGGTAAAATCTTCAAAGATGAAACAATAACAGCGAAAGTAAAGGATTATATTGAAAAAGGATACTACGTCCTTCCATCACCTGTATGGAGTAACGTAGGTACTGGTCGTGGTTCTGGTATCTCTTGTTTCAATACACACGTTAGTGATAGTATTGAATCAATTGTACGCGCAAATGCTGAAGTAGGAATGCTTTGTAAAATTGGAGGAGGAACATCAGGTTACTTTGGTGAGATCCGTCCTGCAGGTACTGCAATTTCTACTGGTGGTGAAACACACGGTGCTGTTCACTTCATGCAAATGTTTGATGTAACCAAGAATGTAATTTCTCAAGGTAATGTAAGACGTGGTGAGTTTGCTGCGTACCTGGATATTACCCATGGTGACATTAAAGATTTTCTGAGAATCAATGGTGAAGGTCATAAGCTTCAGCGTTTTCCTTTTGGAGTATGTGTAGATGACAAATGGCTTGAAGAAATGAAAGCTGGTGACATGGACAAGCGAGAGCTATGGGCAATGGTAATTGATAGTAGAAACAGAACAGGTTTTCCTTACATCTTCTTTACTGATAATGTAAATGACAATACTGTTGATGTTTACAAAGACTCACAAGCTCGCATCAATTCTTCTAACATGTGTACAGAGATATTGCTTCCTTCTACTGAAGAAGAATCCTTTGTGTGTGACTTAGTAGGAATGAATCTTGTTAAGTTTGATGAGTGGAAAGACACTGATGCTGTACGCATTGCTGTTTACATTGCAGATGCTGTACTTGAAGAGTTTATTCAAGCTTATTCTGAGAAGCCTTTTATTCAAAGAGCTATTCGTTTTGCACAACGCCACAGAGCAATTGGTATTGGAGCATCAGGTTATCACTCTTACTTACAAAGCAAGATGATTCCTTTTGAATCAATGGAAGCAAAGATGACTAACAATCTTATCTTCAAAACAATTCAGACTCAAGCATGGGATGCATCAAAAGAAATGGCTGAAAGATTTGGAGAACCAGAAGTACTTAAAGGATATGGCAGACGTCATACTACTTTAACTGCAGTGGCTCCAAATACATCTTCTTCTTTTATTATGGGACAACAATCTCAGAGTATTGAACCTTATACTAGCAACTACTACATTAAGAAGACTGCAAAGGTGAAGCATTCTGTGAAGAACCCGTATCTCAAAGCTGTTCTTGAAGAAAAAGGTCAAGATACATTTGAGGTTTGGGAGTCTATCCTTCAGCGTGCAGGTAGTGTTCAACACTTATCTTTCTTGTCAGAAGAAGAAAAACTAGTATTTAGAACTTTCATGGAGATTTCACAGATGGAAATTATAATCCAGGCATCCAGCCGTCAAAAATACATTGACCAAGGACAGTCTTTGAACTTGATGATCCATCCTCAGACTCCTACAAAAGACATTAATACTTTACTATTAAAAGCTCATGAACTTGGTATCAAAACCTTGTACTATCAGCTTGGACAAAACGCAGCTCAAGAATTTGCAAGAGACATTCTTTCTTGTGAATCTTGCGCAGGTTAATCAGGTAAATTGGGGTCATTCTTGTGGCCCCAATCCCTTACTTTTGTATAATTAAAAACCAGACATATGAAAGAACTATATGATTATCTAGTCAAAAACAAGGTAAGTCCTAATGGTTTATTTGTACTTCATTGCACTTTTAACAATTACATGTACCCTTCTTATGTGAATTTCAGGACAGAACAATACCGTCTTGAGACTACAGGGCATCTTGTAAAAGAAAACACAGGTGTAAACGAAATATACAAAATAACACTGACAGGAGAACACCTTCTCAAGGAATGTGAACACATTCTTAACAAAGCCAAACGTGCTAAGAAAAACCCAATAGCTCTTGCTGAATGGGATGACAAAATCGCTGAGTACAATCAATTGTTTCCAGCAGGTAAAAAAGCAGGTACAACACTTGCATTTCGCACAAACCCTAAAGAACTTGTTGCTGCTTTTGTATGGTTCTTTAAAGAGTATCCTGAATACACATGGGATGATGTATTTGTTGCTACAAAAAAGTATGTTGAATCTTTTGAAGAATCTTCAGACTTCACTTACATGCAGACTTCAAGATACTTTGTAAAGAAAGATGACAGAAATAAAAACACAAACTCTACTCTTGCAGGAATATGTTACAGCATTTCTCAAGGCAATGATGAGGATGTGGAAACAGGTTATCACTATTTTGGGCCTTAATCAAAAAATTATGAAAGCAATACGCATTGACGCTAAAAGCAAACGCATTGAGTCTGTGGATTTAGGTCCACAGCTCAGTGACATTTATGAAATGCTTAACTGTGAAATTTTCACTGTGGCATATCCTCAAACAGTTGAGCCAATTGATGATGTTATTTATGTAGATGATGAAGCTCTTTTGAAAAACACTGATGATATTGTTGGTGCTTTCTTTATAGACATCTATCCTGCGCAACCATTATTTGGACATGCACTGATTGTAGGAACAGACTTAGAAGGAAATAGTACAGATACTTCTTTTAGTATTGAACAAATTTCTGACATGGTACATTTTCTTGAAAGAGATGAAATAAAGATGTACCAGGAGTTACTTACAAAACCACCACAAATATTTACATTTTAATGAACAACGAAGTAGAATTATTAGGATACTATGGAACAGACTTGGTTCACGCACAATCAGCGTGGACCAGTACTTCCAGAGACTTGTCAGAAGACAAGTTAGAAAGAGTTGATAAGTTACTTAACATGCTTGCTAAAGAAGGCCATCACACACCATTTGAAAAGTCTTCTTTGCATTTTCTTGTAACAGTAGATCAAGCAACACATATTCATTTACTGAAGCACCGTGTTGGTGTTTCTATTAATGGTGAAAGTGCTAGATATAAAGAGCTAAAAGAAGACAAGACATATATTCCTGAAGATTGGGATAACAGATGGGCAGTAGCACTTAAGAACTTTAGTGAAAGATCTAACCAGTTATACCATGAATGTCTGGAAGATCTTACTCCTGTACTAGGACGTAAACGTGCAAAAGAGTCAGCTAGATTCTTTAAGACATTTAACTCTCAAATTACCATGGACGTTATGTTTAACTGGAGAAGCTTTGCACATTTCTTAAAACTTCGCAACTCTGAGCATGCTCAAAAAGAAGTGCGGGAAATTGCGCAGCAGATGTTGCACAAAGTAAAAGAGATTCCTGGCAATCCTTTTGAGAAAACTATTAAAGCATTTGAGCTGTGACCTTGCTTCAGTTAAAGGAAGACTTAATTAAAAAGGCTCTTTTAAAACACAATGGTAACGTAGCAAAAGCTGCAAAAGAAGTTGGCGTAACTGATAAAACAGTTTACAACTACAAAGTAAAATTTGACAAACAAAAAAAGGGCCTTGAATAATCAGGGCCCTTTTATTTACTAGTTGAAAAAGTTTACAAACCTAATAGTTTAAAAAATGCAGGGAAGTTACCTTCAGTTTCCAATGAAGAGAAGTCTTCAATTTTAAAGTTAGGTTGTTCAAGTTCTTTTTCCTGAACAAAAAGTTCTTCTAACTGCTCTCTAAACTTAATGTATAGAGGGTGTAGTTGAACTTTGTCTGGTTCTCCATTCTCACCTTTGATTGTTTCAATCTCAGGAATAGAAATTTGACCATTTTCACCTTCTTGACCTAACTCTTTGATTAGGTCCATTCTCATTTTTTCAAAGGTCTCTTTCTCTTCACCTGTAATCTTAGCAATTTTAGTCAAGTGGTACTTAGTTGCTAGAGAAAGTTTTTGAGAAAGCAGTCCAGGAAACTTTTCTGTGCCGTTAAGCTCAGCATCCAATGTCAAGATCTCAGCGACATTGAATTTGATTTTTGTTGATTCTGCCATAATTGATTTTTTAATATTAAAAGTCTTTACAAAGGTACTTATTTATCTGAGATAAACAAATTTATCTACCTTGTCCTCTGTAAGGTTTCACATAATTTTTGGAAGTCTTAATGCTTGACTGTTTAGTTTTTGCATGGACGCCAGGTCGTTTTACTTTGGGCTTTACTTTGTGTATCACAGAGCCAACTGCCCCACCTTTTTTAGCAGCCATGTCTTAACAATCTACAACGTTTCCTTCACCAAATATTGATTCCAAATGAGTTTTCAAGTGACCATAGCCAAATGAGAATACATCAACACCAATTACAGGAGTCATATCAGGAACAATTTTTACAGTTGTTTCTTCTACTTCTGTCATTACTGTTTGAATTACAGTTTTAGTAACAAGTTCTGTAGTATCCTCTTCTCCATTTACTCCAGGAACAACAACTTCTTCAGTGACTTCTACTTCAGTAGGAACTGGTTTAGTTACAGTGTAAGTGTGTTGAACTTCTTTAGTCAAAGGAACATGAAATGCTTCTCCAATTTGAGCATTTCTAGCAATCAATCCAATGTTACCCGCAGGGGCAACATTTAAACTTAAAGCAGTAGCTGCAGCTTCAGAGTTAAACAATTGCAAAGCAAAGTTTGCCTGACCACCTTTGTTGATGTTGTAGTTTACAATGCGTACATACGCTTCACTGGTAATTCCTTGATCTGTACCAATTTCAGATGTGATTTTTAGTGCCATTTTTATATTTTTTTAGTTGAGTTCTACATAATTAATATAGTAATTTTTGTCAAAAG
>Ga0078894_10002931_pt1 | contig 12925 bp, 9 predicted proteins | sample LauGreSu1BDMLBSD_2_FD_67506 | JGI IMG/M metagenome (GOLD analysis project Ga0078894, IMG submission 67506) | Freshwater lake microbial communities from Lake Michigan, USA - Su13.BD.MLB.SD (version 4) (version 4) | ecosystem: Environmental > Aquatic > Freshwater > Lake | place: Lake Michigan, USA...
CCCAAAATTTCATAGGAACCAACCGCTTCTACGCGCATCAGTTGGGTGTGGCCACCAGAGACCAACAAGGCCACAAAAGGAAACTCAGGTGGGTCATCGCTCAAAAAAGGTGAGAGCAAATGCCCCTCCAAATGGTGTATGCCTATTACTGGCTTTTGAAGTGACGCACCGATGGCGCAAGCAACACCCGCCCCCACCAGCAATGCGCCTGCCAAACCTGGCCCCCGGGTGTAGGCCACCACATCGACTTTGTCTAAGCTCAGATTGGCACTTTTGAGAACCTCGCGTGTGAGGGGAATCACGCGCTTGATATGGTCCCTGCTGGCCAACTCTGGCACCACACCACCATAGGCTTGGTGCATGTCGATCTGACTGAACAACGCATGGGAGAGCAAACGCGGGGCGCCAGTCGCTTGGGTTTGCACCAAAGCCACGCCGGTTTCATCGCAAGAAGACTCAATTCCTAAAAAAAGCATAGGAGGGAGTTTATGCGAAGCGCCTTTGACCCCCGAGTTCAAGCCCATTGGATGTGGCCCGTAAATTGCAAAGCAAAAGAACATGCACCTTGAAATTCATCAAAATGCGTTCGCCAAAGTCATCTAAAAACAAAACCCTCGAAGCACTCCGCATTGTGGTGGTGGCGCCCGACTTGGTCATCTCGGATCCAGACGATGAGCATGCCAAATCTCAGGCTGCAAGGTCCAGAGCCTTGAGAATTGGACTCTTAGAAAATGGCTTTAACTTGATCGCCACCCTGCCCGGCGATGTTTTTCTGGCCGATCGCATCCACCAACTCCAACCCGATCTGATCATTGTGGATGCCGAGTCAGAAGCGCGTGATGCACTGGAACATGTGGTATTTGCCACTCGGGATGCGCGTCGGCCTATCGTGATGTTCACGGATGACAACGACACCAGCCACGTCAAGGACGCAGTTGCCGTGGGAGTCTCCGCCTACATTGTGGACGGCTTGGCTAGTTCTAGGATCAAGCCCATCTTGGATGTGGCCATGGCCCGCTTTGAATACGAGGAGCGCTTAAGGACGGAGCGCGACCAAGCCAGAAGCGACCTCCAAGATCGAACTACCATTGACAAAGCAAAAGCCTTGCTGATGAAAAGACAGGGACTGAGTGAAGAAGCGGCTTTCTCTAAATTGAGAAAGGTGGCCATGGACAAAGGCCTCAAGTTGGGCGAAGTGGCACAACGCATATTAGACATGGCCGACCTGCTGACTTAAATCACCCAGCACCAAGCAAGCACCTAATCATGCATTTCTTTGGTGCATTTTAAAGATGAAGAAGCGCTTCACACCCTAGCTTGGGGCATTCCTATCAAGTTTGATCAGGGTTTCCACTTGGCACAGCAATTGCAAGCGAAGTACCAAGAACCCATGGGTTCAGGACACAGGCGTCCCCACCCGTTCAATGACATTGAACGTGGTGAGGACGCCTTTGTCATTTCAACGATTCATTCACTTGTTTGAGGAGCTATGCCATGACCGACATTTTGGAGACCCCTATGAGCCGACGCAACGTCTTACAAGCCGCTACTGCTGGAGCACTGACCATTGCACCCGCCCTGCGCGCTGCCGTGTACGCCCAAGGTTCAGACAAACCCGAAAAAGAAGAAGTCAAAATTGGCTTCATTCCATTGACCGATTGTGCAAGCGTGGTGATGGCTTCGGTATTGGGCATCGACAAAAAGTACGGCGTCAAAATTATTCCGACGAAAGAAGCCAGCTGGGCGGGTGTTCGCGACAAATTGGTGAATGGTGAATTGGACTTTGCCCACGTTTTGTATGGCTTGATTTATGGTGTGCATTTGGGCACCTCAGGTCCCAAAAAAGACATGGCGATTTTGATGACCTTGAATCAAAACGGTCAGGCCATCACGCTGTCTAAGAAATTGGCAGAAAAAGGGGCCGTCGATGCAGGTAGCTTGGCCAAACTCATGACAGCCGACAAACGGGAATACACCTTTGCACAGACCTTCCCTACAGGCACTCACGCCATGTGGCTCTATTACTGGTTGGCCAGTGTGGGCATCAACCCATTGAAAGATGCCAAAGTGATCACAGTACCGCCGCCCCAAATGGTGGCCAACATGCGCGTTGGCAACATGGACGGCTACTGCGTAGGTGAGCCTTGGGGCCACCGTGCCATTGCCGATGGCATTGGCATCACGGCCACAACCACACAAGACATTTGGCCAGACCATCCTGAAAAAGTGTTGGGCACAACCGCCGAATTTGCCAAAAAATATCCCAACACAGCACGCGCCGTGACAGCCGCTATTTTGGAAGCGAGCAAGTGGATTGACGCGGGTCTGCAAAACAAAATGAAGATGGCTGAAACCATTGCAGATAAAGCCTATGTAAACACCAGTGTGGACGTCATCAATCAACGCATTTTGGGTCGCTACCAAAATGGCTTGGGCAAAACCTGGGACGACAAAAACCACATGAAGTTTTATGCCGACGGCAATGCCACATTCCCCTACCTCTCTGATGGCATGTGGTTCTTGACACAGCACAAACGCTGGGGCTTGCTGAAGGATCACCCTGACTATTTGAATGTGGCCAAGCAAATTAACCACATCGATATTTACAAGCAAGCGGCCACTGCCAGCAACACACCCGTGCCCAAAGATGTCATGCGCGCCAGCAAGTTCATGGACGGTGTGGTTTGGGATGGCAAAGATCCAAGGAAATACGCAGACAGCTTCAAAGTTAAAGCTTAAGGATTGGCATGCCCACTTTCAACTTGAAACAACTCGTTCTGCGCGTGCTCCCGCCCATCTTGGGCATGGGTGTCCTGATCGCCATTTGGGGTTTGGTTTCTTTCAGCAGCACCAACAATTTTCCTTCGCCAAAAGAAACATTGATTCAGGCCATCCAAGTGTTCAGCGATCCGTTTTACAGCAATGGTCCTAACGACCAAGGCGTGGGTTGGAACATTTTGAGTTCGCTCAAGCGAGTGGCCATGGGTTTTGGTTTGGCTGCCATTGTGGGCATTCCTTTTGGCTTCATGATTGGTCGCTTCGAGTTTCTGTCGAACATGTTCAATCCCTTGATCAGCTTGCTGCGGCCTGTGTCGCCACTGGCTTGGTTGCCCATTGGCCTCTTGGTTTTCAAAGGCGCCAATCCTGCGGCCATTTGGACCATCTTCATTTGCTCTATTTGGCCCATGGTCATCAACACAGCAGTGGGTGTGCAGCGCGTGCCACAGGACTACATGAATGTGGCGCGTGTGCTCAACCTGTCTGAATGGAAGATTGTGACCAAGATTTTGTTTCCTGCCGTCTTGCCTTACATGCTGACCGGTGTTCGTTTGGCTGTCGGTACAGCATGGCTCGTCATTGTGGCAGCCGAGATGTTGACGGGTGGCGTGGGCATCGGATTTTGGGTCTGGGATGAATGGAACAACTTGAATGTGAAGAACATCATCATCGCCATTTTCGTAATCGGCTTGGTGGGCCTCATCCTTGAATTCGCACTGATCAAATTGGCCACGGCATTTACCTTCGAAGAGGTGCGCACATGAACCTCAACCTCACTTCCAAATACCTTGAAATTCAAGGTGTGGCACAAACCTTCAAAACAGCCAAGGGCGACTTTCCAGCTCTGCGGGATATCGACTTGACGGTGGCCAAAGGCGAGTTCGTGGCTTTGATTGGCCACTCAGGTTGCGGCAAATCCACTTTGCTGAATTTGATTGCGGGTTTAACCACCCCGACCCAAGGCAACTTAATTTGCGCCAACCGTGAAATTTCAGGACCTGGACCCGAGAGGGCCGTGGTGTTTCAAAATCACTCACTGTTGCCTTGGCTCACCTGCTTTGAAAATGTTTATTTAGGCGTGGAGCGCGTCTTCGGTAACACGGGACGCGTTGATGGCAAATCCAAAGAAAACGTGACCCAATTGAAAGCCAGAACCGATGCCGCTTTGGACATGGTGGGTTTGAGTCATGCCGCCCAAAAACGACCTGGCGAAATTTCAGGCGGCATGAAACAACGCGTGGGCATTGCACGTGCATTGGCCATGGAGCCGCAAGTGTTGCTGATGGATGAACCCTTTGGCGCCTTGGATGCATTAACTCGTGCCAAGCTCCAAGATGAGTTGTTGGCCATTGTGGCCAATACACACAGCACGGTGGTCATGGTGACGCACGATGTAGACGAAGCTGTTTTGTTGTCCGACAAGATCGTGATGATGACCAACGGCCCTGCAGCCACCATTGGTGAAGTGTTGCAAGTCAATTTACCTCGTCCTCGTTCACGGGTCAATTTGGCAGACGACCCACGCTATCTGGGGTATCGCAAAGCGGTGATCGACTTCCTCTATACAAGACAAGCACACGTGGAGAAAGCATGAACAAAATGAAATTGGTCATGGTGGGCAACGGCATGGCGGGTGTCCGCACTTTGGAAGAGTTGCTCAAACTTGCCCCCGACTTGTTTGACATCACTGTATTTGGCAGTGAAATTCATCCCAATTACAACCGGATTTTGTTGTCCCCCGTGTTGGCGGGAGAACAGACCTTGGATGAAATTATTCTGAATCCGTTGACCTGGTACAAAGACAATGGCATCACTTTGCACACGGGATGTACTGTCACTCAAGTTGATCGCGTTAAACGCGAAGTTCATGCGCAAAACTTAGATGGCACCCAGGTGGTTAAACCTTACGACCGCCTGCTTTTGGCCACAGGCTCCAACCCTTTCATGCTGCCCATTCCAGGTAAAGACTTGAAAGGCGTATTGGCTTATCGCGACATTGCAGATACTCAAGCCATGATTGATGCAGCCAAGCAATACAAAGAGGCTGTCGTCATTGGTGGTGGTTTACTAGGCTTGGAGGCGGCCAATGGCCTGATGAAGCGTGGCATGCAAGTGACGGTGGTGCATGGCGCCGAATGGCTGATGGAGCGTCAGCTCGACAAGGTGGCAGGCGGACTTCTGCAGGAGTCACTTGAAGAACGCGGCATGAAATTTTTAATGCGCGCCCAAACGCAAGAACTCAAAGCGGATGCAGACGGCCGTGTCAGCGCAGTTTGTTTCAAAGATGGCTCTCATGTGAATGCGCAACTGGTGGTCATGGCTGTTGGCATCCGGCCCAACACCGCACTGGCCGAAAGCATGCGTCTGCATTGTGATCGCGGCATTGTGGTCAGTGACACCTTGCAAACCGTCACCGATCCCCGCATCTATGCTGTGGGTGAGTGCGCAAGCCACCGCGGCATTGCTTACGGCTTGGTGGCACCCTTGTTTGAACAAGGCAAAGTATTGGCTACGCATTTGGCACAAATGGGCATTGGTCGATATACAGGCTCACTCACTTCCACCAAGCTCAAAGTGACAGGCATCGACTTGTTCTCTGCAGGCGACTTCATGGGCAACAACGGTGCTGCCACACCAGGTTTGGCAGACGACACCGAAGAAATCATTCTGAGCGATCCACACGACGGTGTTTACAAAAAACTGGTGATTCGCAACGATCAATTGGTAGGCGCCTGCTTGTTTGGCGACACGGTTGACGGAAGTTGGTATTTCAAATTGCTGCGCGAAGGCCGCAATGTGGCAGATATTCGAGACAAGCTCATGTTTGGCGAATCGAATATTGGTGATGTGGGTCACGAGGGTCACAGCAAAGCTGCCAGTATGCCCAACGATGCCGAGGTATGTGGCTGCAATGGTGTGACCAAAGGCGCCATCTGCAAAGCAATTCAAGAAAAAGGTTTGTTCACACTGGACGAAGTGCGCAAGCAAACCAAAGCCAGTGCATCCTGCGGCTCTTGCACAGGTTTGGTGGAACAAATTTTGATGTTCACAGCCGGTGGCGACTACTCTGCCACCCCTAAGAAAAAAGCGGTTTGTGGGTGTACCGATCACAGCCATCAAGAAGTGCGCGATGCCATTCGCGATGAGAAACTACTCACTCAATCAGCCGTTTTTAAATTCTTGAATTGGCGCACTGAAGATGGCTGCCCCACTTGCAGGCCTGCCATCAATTACTACCGCCTCAGCAGTTGGCCCAAAGAAGCGCAAGACGACACGCAAAGCCGTTACATCAACGAGCGCAGCCACGCCAACATTCAAAAAGATGGCACTTACAGCGTCATCCCCCGCATGTGGGGTGGCGAAACAACCGCAGATGAATTGCGTCGTATTGCAGACGTGGTTGACAAGTACAAGATACCCACCGTCAAGGTGACAGGCGGACAACGCATCGATTTACTGGGTGTTAAAAAAGAAGACTTGGTGAACGTCTGGAAAGACATCGGCATGCCTTCAGGCCATGCCTATGCCAAGGCATTGCGCACCGTTAAAACTTGTGTGGGCAGCGAATGGTGCCGCATGGGCACCCAAGACAGCACCCAAATGGGCAAAGACTTGGAACGCGCCATGTGGCGCATGTATGCACCGCACAAAGTCAAGTTTGCTGTATCAGGCTGCCCTCGCAATTGTGCGGAAGCCGGCATCAAAGACGTTGGCATCATTGGAGTCGACAGCGGCTGGGAAATGTACATCGCGGGCAATGGCGGCATCAAAACCGAAGTGGCCGAGTTCTTTACCAAGGTCAAAACCTCTGAAGAAGTGATGGAGTACACCGGTGCCTTTATGCAGCTTTACCGCGAAGAAGGCTGGTATTTGGAACGCACCGTTCACTATGTGAAGCGTGTCGGCATGGACTACGTCAAGAAAATGATCTTGGAAGACGAGGCCGGACGTAAAGCACTTTGGGCCAAATTGCAATTCGCATTAGAAGGCGAACCTGATCCTTGGTTTGAATTTGACAAAGCAGGTGTGGACACACGCCAATTTAAAGCCTTGAGCGTCTAGGAAATTAATCATGGCCAACTGGAAAGTTATTTGCAAAGTGGAAGACATCCCCGCCATGGGCGCTCGCCGCGTTGCAAGAAAAAATGGACCTGAAATTGCAATTTTCAGAACCCTGGGCGACAAGGTATTTGCCTTGCTAGACAAGTGTCCGCACAAGGGTGGCCCTTTAAGTCAGGGCATCGTCTATGGTGAAAGTGTGGCTTGCCCCCTGCACAATTGGCAAATCAAACTGGTGGATGGCGAGGCGCAAGCCCCCGATGTGGGCTGTGCCACCAAGTTCTCTGTCAGGGTCGAGAATGGTGACGTTGCCCTAGATTTTGAAGAAGTCAATACGCTGGGCATTGCGGCATAAGCTTCACAATGTAACGTGCCACTCAGCAATTCGCGTGATGACAGAAACCCAATCAACTTGCCCTTACTGTGGTGTGGGCTGCGGTGTCATCATTGAATCACAAGGCAGTCAAATTACTGGGGTGCGGGGAGATCCAGCGCATCCCGCCAACTTTGGCAGGCTATGTAGCAAAGGGGCCACATTGCACTTGTCGGCTGAAGCGGGGGTAGCACAACAAACGCGCTTGCTCACGCCCCAGTTCAGATCTGCACGACATGAATCATTTTCAGAAACCACTTGGACTTCTGTAATTGAAAAAGCAGCACAAAAGATAACGCAAGTTGTGGCGCAGCACGGTCCTAATGCTGTGGGGTTTTATGTGTCAGGGCAATTACTTACCGAAGACTATTACGTTTTCAACAAGTTGGTCAAAGGCCTGATTGGTACCAACAACATCGACACCAACTCTCGCCTGTGCATGAGCAGTGCGGTGGCTGGTTACAAGATGACACTGGGTGCGGATGCACCACCCGCTTGTTATGATGACATTGCCTTCACCGATTGCCTGTTCATTGCGGGCAGCAATGCCGCTTATGCGCACCCCATCTTGTTCAGACGCATTGAAGACGCTCGAGCCAAAAACCCTAAACTCAAAATCATCGTTGCCGATCCCAGAAAAACCGATACTGCCAGCGCGGCAGACTTGTATTTGCAATTGAAACCAGGCACCGATGTCATGCTGTTTCACGGCATGCTCAGGGTCATGCTAATGAACGGCTGGACCGATCAGAATTACATCGGACGCCACACCGATGGCTTTGAAGACTTGGTCACAAAGGTCATGCTGTGCACCCCCGACATGGTGCAAGACATTTGCGGCATTGCCCCCGCGCAGTTGCAACAAGCCGCAGAATGGTTTGCCACTTCCAAAGCAAGTTTGAGTTTGTATTGCCAAGGCTTGAACCAGTCCAGCAGTGGCACTGCCAAAAATGCATCGCTGGTGCATTTGCATTTGGCCACGGGCCACATTGGCAAATCTGGCGCAGGTCCATTTTCCTTAACGGGCCAACCCAATGCCATGGGTGGCCGCGAAGTGGGTGGGCTGGCCAATTTGCTGAGTGCACACCGCGACCTTTCGAATCCTGTGCATCGCGCTGAAGTAGCAAGTCTTTGGGGACTTCAAGACGTCCCCTCAAAACCTGGCAAGACTGCTATTGAAATGTTTCAAGCTGCAGCCGACGGCGAGATCAAAGTTTTGTGGATTGCATGCACCAATCCAGCACAATCGATGCCCGACCAACGCACCGTTCGAAAAGCCTTAGAACGCGCTGAGTTGGTGGTTGTACAGGAGGCCTTTGCAACAGCAGAAACTTGTGCCTATGCCGACATTTTGTTGCCCGCCACCACTTGGGGCGAAAAAGAAGGCACCGTCACCAACAGCGAGCGCCGCATCACCCGCGTCAGGGCGGCCGTACCGCCCTCAGGTCAGGCTCGCCACGATTGGCAAATTGCATTGGATTTGGCTTCGTACCTGAACCAAGAAGCCATTTTCAAGCAGCGCGCGCAAGCCATGAACTTTGCTTATGCCAATCCTGAAGCCATTTGGAATGAACACCGCGAAAGCACGCGCGGCAGAGACCTGGACATCACCGGTTTGACCTATGCACAATTGGACATTCAGCCTGAACAATGGCCCATGCCTGAAGGTGCCAAATCGGGACTTAAACGTCTTTACGAAAACGGTCAATATCCTACAGCCAACGGCAAAGCCAAATTTGTCGCTCTCGATTACGTGCCAGTGGCAGAACCCTGCGAATCTCGTTTTCCATTTGCGTTCAACACAGGTCGGCTAAGGGATCAATGGCATGGCATGACCCGCACAGGCACCATTGCCAGATTGTTTGGCCACGTCCCCGAACCCAAGGTTCAACTTCATCCGCAAGACATGCTGTCATTGGGTCTGGAAAATGGCGATTTGGTTCACCTCACTAGCAAACGTGGATCCATTGTGGCACCAGCACAATCTTCAGATGAATTGGGTATCAAGCAAGCTTTTATGGCCATGCATTGGGGACCCGGTTTCATCAGTGGGCGAGACCATCAAAACAAGGCATTGGCCGGCATCAACGCCATCACTACATCAGCGTATTGCCCTACTTCAAAGCAACCGGAACTCAAACACGCAGCGGTCAAAATTCTGAAGGCGGAGTTGCCATGGAAGTTGCTGGCCATGGCTTGGCTGCCCTCTGATCAAGCACTGACCATTTTGCAATCGCTCAGAGAACTGATGGTCAAGTTTGAGTTTGCAAGTTGTGTTCCTTTTGCCGAAGATGGTGCGCAAGCAGCACGCCAAGGCATCCTGTTCAGAGCAGCCAGTTCCGAAGCCTCCGACATGCGCCTTGTCCATGCCATTGAAGCTTTGTTGCAACTGAACGCCCAATCAGGACTTCGCTACGCCGACCCCAAGCGCAGTCACCTCCGAAGCATCAAATTGGACAGAAGCAAGGCCTTTCCTCAACTGGAAGCTTTCGTGATGGCGGGCGATACATCAGCGGAAGCTTGGCTGAAAGCACTGCTGCAAACCCAGCAAAGCACAGAAAGCTATGGACGCCGTTTGCTCATGACGGGTCAAAAACCGCCTGTGGCTTTAAAGCAAGTTGGGCAAACCATCTGCACGTGTGTGGGCGTGAAAGATGTGGCCATTGAAGCCTGGCTGAAGGCACACCCTGGCACTGAGGATTTGCAGTTAGAGGGCCTCAAAAGAAACCTCCAATGCGGGACCCAATGCGGCTCTTGCGTCCCTCAATTGAAGCGAATCATTGCCATTAAAGGCGCTGACCCGAAAAAAGCAGTACAGCCATCATTGGCCTTATAGCCAACAGTTATCTAAGCTTTGCGACAATACGCTCATGGGCATTGGACACTACATCAAAGAAATTGGCCGCGGCAAAGAAGGCGCGCGTTCGCTCACGCGCGTACAAGCGGCAGATTTACTGGGCCAAGTTTTAGACCAAAAGGTGACTGACCTTGAAATTGGAGCCTTCTGTTTGGCCATGCGCATCAAAGGTGAAACGCCCGAAGAAATGGCGGGCTTTTTGGATGCGGTCCATGCCCGGTTGCACACCCTGCCCAACGCCCCATCGAAAGCAAGCGTGGTGATCCCCTGCTACAACGGTGCACGAAAACTACCGGCTTTGGCCCCTTTGCTAGCTTTGCTACTGGTGCAACAAGGTGTTCGCGTGTGCGTGCACGGTACGCCTACTGAAAGCAGTCGTACCACATCTTTCGAAGTATTTGAAGCCATGGGTCACATGCACATGATCAACGCCGCAGATGCAAATGACGGCTTAAATTTGATTCCCACAGAAGTTTTATGCCCTGCTCTCAAAAATCTTCTTGATGTTCGGCGTGTGGTGAATTTACGCAACCCAGCGCACAGTCTGGTCAAACTGATGAACCCATTCCAAGGCCCTGCCTTGATTGTCAGCAGTTACACGCATCCTGAATACGCGCTTTCGATGGCGCAAACATTTCAGCTCACGCAGGCTAGTGCCTTCTTACTAAGAGGTACTGAAGGCGAGCCTGTGGCAGATGCGCGCCGTGCGCCTCAAATGGATTTTTTCCAAAATGGCAGCACGCAGACTGTTCAAGCCGCACAAGCTGGGGCATTGCAAAGCATTCCCGACTTGCCTGCAGCCGATGCACAAGCCACTGCCACGTTCATTCAGGAAGTTTTGAGCCAGCAGCGCGAAGTTCCCGCGCCCATTGCGCTTCAAGTTCAACACATTTTGCAGGCCTTGAAATCACTATGAGCCACAACGACTCTTCATTCACAAACGCTTCTGGCAAAACGCAAGGCACTTGCACCCTGGTTGGCGCGGGCCCTGGTGATCCCGAGTTACTCACAGTCAAAGCCGTGAAGGCCATTCAAGCAGCTACCGTTTTGTTGGTAGACGATTTGGTCAATGAAGCAGTTTTAAAACACGCATCCTCATCTGCGCGCATTGTCTATGTCGGCAAACGAGGCGGCTGCAAAAGTACGCCGCAAGCCTTCATTGAAAAACTCATGATCAATGCAGTTCATGAAGGCGAAACCGTGGTGCGCTTAAAAGGCGGCGATCCCTTCATTTTTGGCCGAGGTGGAGAAGAGGTAGAGCACCTACGCGAAGCTGGCATCGAGGTCAACATCATCAACGGCATTACTTCTGGACTAGCGGCCATCACCAGCCTAGGCGCGCCCCTCACTCACCGTGAACACGCGCATGGTGTTGTGTTTGTCACTGGCCATGCCAAACCCGGCGATCAGGGCACCGACTGGCGCCAACTGGCAGCCACGGCTCGCGATGCCAAACTCACCCTGGTCATTTACATGGGTGTGAGTGGCGCAGAACATATTCAAAACGAATTGCTGACAGGATTGCCTGAAAGCACACCTGTGGCCATCATCGAAAACGCTTCATTGCCACACCAACGCCAAGCCCTGACGCAACTGGGCAGCTTGACCCTGACTCTCCAAGAAACAGGCCTCAAAAGCCCCAGCATCTTGGTGGTGGGCGATGTGGTTCAAGCTTGCGCGCAAATTTTTCGAACAGAACAAAACCAGCAAACTGCCCCTACACTCCCACTGCATGCGAACATGTGATGTGGTGATTGTTGGTGCCGGGGCTGCCGGCCTTTTTTGTGCGGGCGTGGCCGGGCAGTTGGGCTTGTCTGTTTTCTTGATTGATCACAGCCACAAAGTGGCTGAAAAAATCCGTATCTCTGGCGGTGGTCGTTGCAACTTCACCAACCGACTCATCGATGTCAGTGCGCCTCACAAACATTTTTTAAGCGAGAACCCGCACTTTTGTCGCAGTGCTTTGTCGCGCTACACAGCCCAAGACTTCATTGACTTGATGCAGTCCTATGACATTCCTTTTCACGAAAAGCACAAAGGGCAATTGTTTTGCGATCGGTCTGCCGAGGACTTGATTCAAATGCTTTTGAAAGAATGCGACAAAGGCGGTGTCTTGCGTTGGCAGGGTTGTGGCGTTAAGGCCATTTCGCAGTCCGACAATGGCTATCAACTCCAAACCGACCAAGGACAAGTTCAAGCCGGCGCCGTGGTGATTGCCACAGGCGGCTTGTCCATTCCCAAAATTGGCGCCACCGATTTTGGCTACCGCATCGCCGAACAATTTGGCTTGCGTTTGGTCACAAGAAGGCCGGGATTGGTCCCCCTTACCTTTGATGACAAAGAGTGGGCACCTTATGCAAGTTTGGCGGGCCTGTCCTTGCCCGTCAGCATTGAGACTGGCGCTAAAAAAACCCGCATGAGCTTTGACGAAGACCTGCTGTTCACGCACCGGGGTTTGTCGGGCCCGGCCGTTTTACAAATTTCCAGCTATTGGCACGAGGGACAGCCCCTTCATTTGAACTTGGCGCCGCAAGAGGACATCGAAGGCTCGCTGATGCAAGCCAAAGTCAGGTCGAAAAAACTCATTGCCAACGAATTGGGCGCTTGGGTACCGCACCGGCTGGCAGATGCCTGGGTGGCTCAGGACCCCCAATGGCAGCGCCCTGTGGCCGAAGCCAGCGACAAAGCACTGGTGCAATTGGCCCAAAAACTCAGTCACTGGCCACTGACCCCCAATGGCAGCGAGGGCTACAAAAAGGCGGAAGTGACCATGGGCGGGGTCGACACCCGAGATTTGTCGTCGCAAACCATGGAATCTAAGCAAGCAGGGCTGTATTTCATTGGGGAAGTGGTAGATG
>Ga0078894_10002932_pt1 | contig 12925 bp, 7 predicted proteins | sample LauGreSu1BDMLBSD_2_FD_67506 | JGI IMG/M metagenome (GOLD analysis project Ga0078894, IMG submission 67506) | Freshwater lake microbial communities from Lake Michigan, USA - Su13.BD.MLB.SD (version 4) (version 4) | ecosystem: Environmental > Aquatic > Freshwater > Lake | place: Lake Michigan, USA...
TGTTTAACGAATTATACTAGAATCACCTAAATAGTCTTAAACGAGCTGATTCATTCAGCATATTTACGGATCTAGTTTACTTATATACTTCCAATGCGAACGGCCCCCAAATCCCTAAGTTTTAAAAAATAAAGTTCCCGATTTCCAAATAATTCATATCTACCTTGAAATCTCAACTAACCGAGTAATAAACGACCTATAATAAACTCCTATTCGATACTATAGAAAAGCTTAAAACCCTAAAGATAACTCAACTTAAACTGATCGTATAATATATTGAAAAAATACACAAACAAGCCCGCGTCTCCAATATATATACGGTAGGCGGTTAATTGACTCTAATTGACAATACAGACTAATAATACGAATACGTCGGTCAATAACCCTGGTAATAATTGTCTAAACCGTTAAATCTTCCCACATAGCATTATAAGAATAAATCCCAATTAATAGAATAAATATCACAGAGTCTGTAATAGAGTAACGATCAATATATTATAAGCATTTTCGGCTAAATTTAACAATATATATATTGAGTAAGATTACTTGCTTTATTAGAGTTTAATCGGGTATTGTGATACTTTTCGGGATAATTGGTTATTATAATAATCAATCAGATATCGTATATATCTTTAAACAATCGTCTCTTTAAGAGTGCCTATTAACATTAAATGGTAACACATATACGAATAATTGGAAATAACTAATAAAGCATTGTGTTATTTATAATATAGCAATTTAATATTTAAGATGACCAGCGCTCGTTTAACCCCTATAAATAAAGAATTTTGATACTATCGATGATATAGAAAAATGAAAGTAATTCGTCCCAATAATCATATAGTTGAACTCGTATATCTAAGTAAATAAATAGAAGGCAATATAAGTCCCCTTTCGCTCTACAGGTTAAGGTCGTACCAATATTAATTAAACTATCAAATATATAAATGAAATTAGAAATCCATCTCAATAACACGTAGTAGCTGATATTATTCATAGTTGTAATAGTATGTATTGCCGTTATTATTGTTAGATATATCGATAGTTTGCGGAAATGCGTATCTCTTGATTACCCTGTCTTTAAAAGAGAGATTAGTCCCTAAAACAATGTAAACTAAAGCTTTAATTCGTTTATTATGGAAGACGATAATGAGTATATGTAACAAAACGGGCTTTCTAGTGAGTATTAAGCACCAATGAAATAATACACCATAGGACGTAATCCATCCAACACTGATACATATCAATAATCGTCAAATAGGTATAATCGGTAAAATTAGGCACTACAAGTAAATAGTCAATATAAATACTAAGGAGACCCAAATGACAGTCATTACCACCCGGTGCAGTATATAAATACATACAGTAACCCATAACATTTAGACTATAACGAACCACTTGATGATGTTTTCATTACCCCTCAAAAACCACATTTCGAAGCTTCTGACTTACTACGTTACATATGATAAAGACAATCCCACCAAAATTGTTTAAATAGGTATAAAACTGCTATAATTGAACGAAGGTCGTGATTTTGTCATTTAGTTTTGATTGAACCGTGAAGGTAGACGATTACTCTTCTTATTATTCATTGTAATTTATACTTCTTTTGTACAGTATAGGTGATATCCTTTAAGGCCGACATCAATACGGATTTATCCTTTAATAGACGATATTACCGCTAAGTTACATTTAGAACATATTCTTGTTTTATTTCACCGTATATGCCAATAATAGCTAAACGTAAAAGACGCATATCAAGTAATGCTATTAGACCTTCTACTCACATGTGATACTATCAAAAGTATTAAGAGTTGACATGAACAAATTCCTTCCCGCAATCCTGTAGTTATGGTTGGTACTTAGTATTGATATTTTATGAGACGATGAATTGGGGAAAGTTGTTTAATATAAGAGAATTTAACCGCATAGCCCTTTTTGTGTTGGCACAGATGTTCTAATTTTTCTATATATCGATATCTTCGGATTTAAATTAAGATTGTGTTATAAATTCCATTAGGGAGGCGTTATTGATAAAGTTGGTAGTTTCCCCGTCGGTACAATCGTATTGCGGTCTTACCAGTTGAATATTGTTATTTACAGGAAATTTAAGCATATACTACCTACGTACTAGATTAACCCCGTCCTTGTATTGTAAGTCTATAGAAGTAACTTGAGTTCTTTACGGTATTTGGAGTATTGTTAAATTCTAAGGGATAATTCGGGGTTACATATAATCATTAGTAGAGGTGTCGTAAAAACTATTCAATATATATGGAAGTATAGCCGAATTAAACTTTAAATTCATTAGTCCTACATCCGGCTTTTCGGTTATAGGCATTTAAAATGGTTTAGTATGTGTTGTTATCTTGTTGCTACTCATTAGGAATACTGATATCATAATTAAAACTAGTACAAGTATAAACCCTTTTATCAGAGGAGATAGCTAGTTAATTTTTTTCATTTATACTCCAAAGACTTTCTGAATTATTTATCATATATAGACTGATATCGTTTAAACGTGTAACGCGATCATCTTGCCTATGACGATATCGTATTTATCGTGCGCGGCTATGTACTATTATTGACCAAAACACGGCTTTCGTATATCCTTTTATATTTGAACGTACAACAACACTTCCTTGATAATCGTTGGTCGGAATTCTCTATTTCTATACTTAGTGTATCCATCATTAGCGGTAAATAGTGTTAATAGCGTAAATGCGCGAATATCACGATACGATAGATCAAATGGATATGTATTTATAGATTGATTTTGGGGCTGCTTCGAATCTACGGGTTTGTCAATGAATATATAAACAATTAATCAAATAAACTATATATAAGCTTAATCGGCATAAAAAAAGGTATGAACGCAAATAACGTCTATATCATTCGGTCTTTTCCTCTTCATCGGATACGGGGTCGTCCATTCCCATAAGTGTTTGTGCTTTAGATATTTATTTCTCTAGTTAAGAGTATAGTTGTTGAATTTAAGGATTATTAATCTGGGTTCCGAGTTTCTTGCCAAATTCTTTCTAAATACGTTTAAATTAGCCGAGGATCACCTTACTGTTCTAGTGATCGGTGTCTGAATATTGTTTGGCGACGTCATCAATGAAATTAACAAATAAGACACTAGGTTCCTTTCCATTTAACTGGAATGATTCGTAATACTGGTCAAAGTTATCGGTAAATGTGTCTAAACTCTTCAGTAGTTATTTAAAGGCTTCATCGCATCCTCTAAGTTATTTTTTAAATTCGCTAATCGCTTACTTAACCATTTCCTTGATATTACTTATTTCAAACTCAGGGATATTCAGTGATTTGTAGCGTTTCTTTTGAGCCGCGAATATCAACATTAAACACACCTTTACTATCTCAAAATCATTGTCAGTCTTTCCGTCGTCTAGGACCAAGTCTTAAAGATAAGTATGTAAAGGCATATTTAGAAGAGGAAGTTGACTATCGTTTAATTGCGAGGCGATGACCTACTTTAGCTGATTAACACTCATTTACTGGGAATCAGGGAAGACCCTAGCGATATCGGCAATATGACTAGTCATTGTACATGGAAGAGTCCCAATTGTAACGCCTTGTAAATAGGAATTCATTTGCTCGAGTGCCTTTAAATCAAGAGACTAAGGCGATAATTTACTACTAATAAAGATAATCTAAGTGCTGTTTAGACTTTCGAGTGATATGTATTTGGAAACATCCTCTTCGAGTTTCTTTATTTGGCATATCATTTGCAAATCAAAGGGTGAGTGTGTTTTTTGTAGATCGGTTAGATATTTACCTTTGAAAAGCGTCTTGTCGCACTGTATCAAGACACCAAACAAATTATTGTGCTCTTTAAACTATTTTAATATCTTATATATGTACATATGGCGGTTTTGCTCGGACGGACTAAATATCGAATTAAAACTTTAAGCCATTTCCATTAATTCCCCCTTAGGTTTCATTGCTTTTACTTTTACTTATTTCATTTTTAGCCTTTATATTTATTTTGCATCAATTACCAAATATCCCCGATAAACAACAAAATGTGCTTGCTTTCGACCTAATCCAGTCGTTATCTTACTAGATCAAGCGTAAATGTGTAACACTTCAGTAAATTGTCTAAAATATCCAGTTTTTCCTTATATAATGATTCTAATTTACTCTGATATTGCATTCTTATTTACTGCGCAACTGCCTTCAAATTTAGGAATTCGAGATAGTCAGCCATGGTCTCTTTAGTTATATTTAGATTGCTTTATTCTGCAAATAGATTGAAATATAAAACTACCGAAGTTAAAAGTCTTTCCCATTCAGTATCAACATATGGCTCGATGTCCGCGATCAATTTAATAAGGGTTTCGTTCTTTAAATCCAGATTATCGTATAAGTAGTATTTTAAATTAGTCTACTCGTCCAGGGTTATTGTATGTTCGCTTATACCCTTAAACTGTTCATTTTGCGTTTACTCTTCAGTGTCCATTATTTATAGAAGTTTGTTTAATGTGCAAGAGTTGTACTGCCAGATAAGTATAAAGACTTAATATATAATAAGTAGCAACAATAGAATCCCTTTATTACTACAGTTGATAATTGTATAAAGATACCGAATTCACATCGCTTACTCTGATCGGAAAGACCTCATTTACTAAAAAATCTAAGAGTTCCAATGTATATGATTTGTTATATAAGTTAGATTATATGTCTGACACCGTAGGTAATTCATTACTTACTACATATTATGATATTATCATCTTTATAATTAACAATATAGATTATACTTATTACTTGTTTATTATATGTCTATATTGTAATATGTTAGAACAACAACCTTTAGATACTATCTGGTATACTTAATAGATAAACTATATAAATAGCATAATATTTTAATATTGATAATTTGAATATCTACGATAATACCAAATGTGGTTGAATTATCAAAATATACTATTATTGTATATATATGTTACATATTAATTAAATATAGATTAAGTTATTGGTTTCTAAACAACGCTATATTGTTATGTAATAATAATAGTTAAACTATATGTTGGATTATGATAATAAATATTCAATAATAATGAACAACCTTTGGTGATATCGTAGATGATTAAATAATTGAACTTAGAACTATTCTATTATTTATATGGTTTATCTATTATATTAAATCAAAAGAATAAAGGATTAACTATCATATTATAATTCAAAGTAATTTAAGATGATATATATGTTTATATGGTTTCTATCTTATGATTAAATAAATAACTGACCATCACGGACTCCTCGTGGACAATAAGGTCTCTCGCCTCTTTCCCGGGTTTCATTAATACTATAGGTTTTCAATATAGACTTGGTGAGTAAACTTAAAAAACGCGTGAGTGGCTTTAGTGTCCTGGACGGTCGATATACGATCCCTATAACGAGATTAAGGGTTCCTTTACACTTCATATATTGATTGATTTAATCGATTGACGACTTTATGTAGATCACCGTAAATACCCGGAACAAGTAGGCCATTATGACATATCGTAAGTCGGTTATTATTTAGATCCAGTTGCGTCAAATGGCAATCCCTTTCCAATACTGTTTCTATATATATCAGTACAAGAATCGTAAGGAGTTAATAGTGAATATTCCTTGTTTTGTACTTAAGCCGCGCATTCATATATCTAGAACTTATCGAATGGTATATTTTACTGTTAATATAGCTTATATACACTTAAACAATCGGTACAATTATCACCCGACGCTTCATAACATCCTTATCTATATATATAGTTATTTGATTCGATATTCGATAAATCGGGTAAAACCTCTAAATTCTTTAAATCTATATATTGCTCATTAGAATACATCCGCATCATGAAATATGGTTTAGATTGAACCCAATCATACAATAGACTCGTGAAAATTATAATAATGAGGGAAACCATGGCAATTTGTACATATTTGACGTAGTTCCTTTTCAAATACCTCTCCATTTAAGTGGTTTATATATTGCGTATAACTCTTCTATATTGGTGTCTGCGTTATGATTATATTAATATGTCGAGAGACAAGATTCAAATAAATATATATACCTACAATCGTATTTAATAATCTTCTATATAGGTGTAACTTACTTAATATTGGTAACCCGCTACTCCATACCTCTTGTATTAAAAACAAAATACTAAACATAACGATGATATCATAGCCAGAACGACAAAAGGACAAACTAGACCGCGAACAAAGCTATTAGTCGAAATTAAAGGAGTTTCCTCCTAGATTTACAGAGTTCTTTAAGGGGCGGGAATACAGAGTAATTAAACACTTATTATATGATGCTGACACTATAAATATTGTTATACTAATAGAAGGTATTGAAACGACTATGTCTGTTAGATTACTAGGATATGATGCAATTGAGAAGAAATAAAAAAAGAATGATTTAGCCTAATTGACACCTGAAGATCAAGCGTTACTACTCGATAAATACAAACAATCAGAAGCTCTAATAACTAATCTAATATAGAATAGAGAACTAAGGGTTAAATGTCAAAGTATGGAGAAATTCGGGAGACTTTTAGCCGATATATATGTATAAGACGATAAAGGGAACGAAATTCACGTGAATAAAGCCATGATCGACTCTAAATTGGTATTTGTATATAACGGCCAAACCAAGTTTACTATTGAAGAGCAAATTAAATTCCTTAGGGATACACCGCGTGAATCCTCTTTATTAACTAAATGATTACCGTAATTACCGAAACCCAAATAAGCATACCGAAGACCGACACAAATGCGATATTTTTTATCATATACAGTTGAATTATTATTAGGTTGATTCCGCCTTATATATTGTTTTCTATAATAGAAGCTAACGCAAATTATGTCATACGTCGTTTGTGGTATTATAAAGTGATTATTATAGTGACAATACTCATTTGTTATAGACCATAAACTTATTTTTATTGGCAAAATTCTCGGCTGCTTATGTAGCGGGTTCGGAAAGAGCCTATTGATTTTAAGCGTAGAATTGTCTGATATTGGCTTAATTTTGGTCATATTCATCTGGATCGATGCCTTGGATTTGAGTACTATTGGTAGCCGCTATCTTGTTCGCCTTGACCCCTCTAGACAAGTTAAGACCAAAGTAATTGCTGTAATTGGCACTTAAGTCGGTATCTAGGTATCTCATTTAGCTATCACTTTTTACGTATTTAGAATATTACTATTAGGACTTTATGTTATCATGGCCAATTTCATTATTTACGATATTCTGATAATCCATACTATATTTATCTACATTAGATTGATCATTCTGGTCCCCGAGTTCATAACTGCTATTTACGTTGGAGGACGATACTAAACCGGTTGAGCTTGCACCTTATACAGTATGTTACATAAGTATGTCTTGATAGGCACCTTCAGTTTTGCGTTTAGCCAGAGTTGGGTCTATATCCATATTTAATGCGGGTTCCTTAGTTTCCAATACGACTGGTGGTTGGGCCATGGAAGTGGGCATGGGAGTGGCGTCTTCAAACCTTGATTTTCCTTTATTAGAGAGATTTTTAAAGTAAGCAGGATTGGTACTGCAATATAACATAAACGCCATAATTATAATTACAACTATTAGTACAAGAGTCAATGGGTTCTTCTCAAACATGTTAATTTAAAACATTAAAAAAAACTTAAATCTATTATTTAGCAATATGACCCGTATAATATATTACATTTGTCTTTATATATATGACTTAACACGTTGATATTCTTGTTTTAGATATATTTGGGAATTCCCGCGATATCTTAAAATCAATATATTCAGAGATCGTTCGTGTGTGTCTATTATAACACAAATACACAATTATTCAATTTAACATATAATCCGCTAATAACTTTTAATATATAACAACATTTTACCCAATAAACTAATATCTTAAACGCCGCGTCACTTATACATTATATACGAAATACCTTGCTCCATTCTTTGTTGGTGATCTAGTCGGTAAAACATATTATCTAAACATATTCTAGGACTATTTGCAATTATAATATTGATGTTTTGTGTACCGCGAACCCGATGATATATTAATTAAAGGTAACCATTATAAAGAGCCCGTTCGACCCAAAAGTCACTGAATTAGCATTATACTGGTAGATAAACAATGTCTCCCTTAAGACCAATATACAATCTCACCGTTACGATAAATTATAAATCAGATAAAATGGACAACTACCTAAACTAAAATAGGGGAAGCCACCAACGTACAAACTAACTATTTGGTTAACCGACAACAAATCAAGCTAATTACAACTAAAGACACAATCAAGACGCGCATTTTAACGGCAAATACAATTAGCAAATATAAGGACAAACAAGTTCATTATACTACTTAGTGACTTAGTTTTCGAATACCGAAATATTATCATCAGTTGGCATTAGATCTAGGAAGTACCTTATGAAAGTAAAAAAAATATAGACTAAATCGGGTGTCCCTGAAACAACAGATTAAAATATCTAAAGCTAAATAGACAAATAAGTTCTAACTCGGGTATTAGACCCAATCAATGCAACTAAAGCGATTAAGTATATAGAGGCAAAGTCGGTGTCTATTTAGATATCAAGTATATACGCGAATCTGCTATATTAGGAGAGAAACTAAAACTTACAGGCCAATGTCTTTATTATATTCAGTAGACATTCGGACAATGAGTACACTATTCACTCTTATTATATATTAAACTGATCGTTAACGGGGTTATTATCTGATTCTATTTACAGTTACTTGATCCATAAACAAGGCTAAATGAAAGAAATATTAGTTTTCTACTTAATAGCGACATATTCGGGTGTTAAATTGAACATAAATGTCTTCGTTTGCAAGACTTACAATAACTACTAAATAGACTAAATTAAATTGACAGATACCGGCATTTTCAGTTATTTAAACATCTATTGTAACAGCACATCGGAGCATAAAACGATTATTGACTTCCTCTTTACATTTAGGTTAGATATCATCTATATTTACTCTTATTTACCCCGAGACTTTATTGCTATATTTTTGATAAATTCATATGTTTACGCGAACATCTAAAACTATTAATCGGATAGAAGTAGTTCTAATTTGTATACATAAACGTCATTTCCATATGTCTTTAATATTTATTTGAAGTCATCACTATCGAAAGGTAACAAAAAGTCTTGTTTGGTAAACTCGGTATTATTAAACAGATGATGTAGCATATACACTTTAAATTAGTCGGATTTCAGTGATATTTGAGTTCCCTAGTGGTAATTTTAGTTTGTGTATAGGGAGCAAATATTAGACTACAGCGGGATTGTAATAGTTAGACTCTTTCTCTTTGTAACACTTTTATTACCGCAAACAACTGCTAATTCATCCGCTTTCGGGCCATTGGCTTGTTTAATATTATTTGTCGCTTATTGACTATCTCCTTTATATTGTTTAATTTCCTAATATAGCTACTTCAAATGGTCGTAATGTACCTGGTAGTCTTGATATCCTGACAAAGACACTATATATATAGGTTTATTGAATTTTAATATTAAAGGCATATTTGATGAGTCTAATTCCGTTTTTTTATAATTCTTCTATATTGGATGATCGGCGATTTACTCATTCCTGGTTATCAATTGGTTATACTTGGAGGTATATTTATGACCCGGCTCATATTATTACCGAATATAGTTATGATTGGGTACTTTAGATTTATTTGGATTACTAAACATAATTAATTTATATACTTCTTTTCAATATCTTCTTTTAGTTACCCAATAACATCAACGTTGAAAGTATAGATAAACGGGTTAGGTTGCGTTTAACCGTGACAAATATATCATAATAACAATAAGAGTAGTATATAAAGAGAATAAGGACAAGACCTGATCGAAACGATTAATATACGGCAATATACCAGATTAAATCAAGTTCTCGTCTATATACGCAATAAATCAATTCTATATATGGTAATGAGCAATATCATAATATTAAGGTCCGGCCCTCTTCAAATTAAAACTAGGCAACCGGATTTGTTTTACTAATAGACTGGTATGGGAGTTAATTGTCCGGTATAATACCTACGTTGTTTAATTTCTATATATCAGCATTTTGGTTCAATTTACTTTTCCTACTAGGGATGTCGCTCCCGTTATTATTGTACATCAACGGTTACTCTTACTTGAATGGTTGTTATTGAATTGGTTTGAATCTCTATATATCGGCTAAGTAGTTGAACTACGTTGTATCCTCTGATTTCCGCTTATTATTAGTCAGATAGAGATTGAGTATGATGCAGTTAACTATGCATAAAACTAAAACGGCCCTAATGATTTCCTTCTTGCTTAACCGCAGCCCCTTAAGCATAACAATGGCTAAAAACATGAGAACGACACTCATAACGATACTATCGGAAGTTATATTCTATATATACAATTATACACTTCCGCAGATTTGATTTATTCTTTCCATTTATCTGGTAAACATTATTGTAGATAGTTATCTCTGTGCCGTACACTGCTTATATGATCAACGCTATATTGCTGACATATGTTAATTTGCATAGCGCAATTCAATTAAGTCTATACTTGTATTTAACTAGGTGTCGAGATACAATGCGTTGGGTGTCCTCGAAGTTTCTAGCTAAATAATAACATTATAGAATTTGAATAGTAGTAATAATGATAACTATATTATTTGTTTGATTATAATACAGAAACCATATAATTTTATCCTAATACTTAGAACTATATAAGCATAACACCGTAGGTGCTTGTCTATGTGGATTAATACACCATGATTGTCTATATAATTAAACTATTATTAAATCGACCTAGTTAAGCCTACGGCGATGATACTTATGATATACTACGTTTAACGAATGAATTGACTATTATATATAGGTATACTACGATAAAGAATAAAGGGCCGATCTGGTGATCTGAAATAAATGTATATTGAAAACCCTATTATAAATAATCATCAAGCTATACTAAACTATGATCTCTTCATTCTACGAAAACACTATTGCCGGCTCTAATGTTGTCGACTGCTCTACTTTCTTATCTAATCTATTTCAAACCCATCCTAATTTAGACAGAAACGAATTTGACAAGGACATTCGGGAAATTGACTGGAAAAGGGTTGTAGATAGTCTCGAAGCAACTGCTATCACCTCTAAATGGGAAGTACCCGAAGCCAAAGGAGGCGCTAAAGGTAAAAGTACCAGTATTCAATCATTTAAGCTTAAGAGCGGAGATGTACTGGGTCTCGGCTGTAAATCGACTAGTGACTGTTTACTTATTAAGGGGTTAAAGTCTTTCTTCCCGCAACATTCCTTTAAATTTGGGGATGATGAACAGAAAGCAATGCTCAAGAAGCCTTTAGAAGAATTACTACTTATGAAGCAAAACGACAATCTGACTTATAGCGAATTTAAGAAATTAATGACATTCTAGATTACATTCCAATTATACTCTCCTGATAGATTAGTCTAAAGCGAAGACGCGATTCAATAGATGAAATGTTTAATGCTTATTAAGGAAATTATTGGAAAACAAGTCAAGGAAGACCCGTCTATCAAGTCATTACCACAATATAAAACAAATGGCTTTATCTAAGAGAAGTATAATAATTTCAGCAAAGAAGATATTACCCAGTTAACCGTTAATGTCGAAATCGTCCCTAAATTTACTGATGGTCTCAGATAAGAAGCAGTATTTGTTGTTACCTCAAATTCATAAGGCTTTAATTACGATACCGTTATTGACCAATCTAAATCCATTGAATATATTATGAATTAAGTATAAATGAAAACACTTGACTTGGTTGTTTATCTCGATAATTGTAGCACTAAGAAATAAGGCAAGGAAGTCGCAATCCTACCAAAATTACAAGCCGTAAACGTTATTATTACTAAGGACAAAGAAGATACAAAACCCAAGGGACATGGACTTAATCTCCAGAAATTTAATGAAATCCTCAAGAAGACCGAATGAGTCCCAATTACCCTATATATACACTTACTTTCTTTTTTTTATCGCTTCTAACACCAGTCGACCAGAATTTGCCGAAAATGTGTAATAACATTCATTATGGCCGAAATACAATCTTAAATATCTTATTTGGCGCCAAAATATGACCTTTATAGATAATTCCACGACCCTTCCTTTATATAAGTTATTCGTTCTTTGACAGGGCATATATAGTCTGATTACGGTTAATTACAACATAAATGACTATATTACTAAACCATGATATTCTTATTTACATGCTAAACAATACATATACGATATATATGATCGAAATATACGTGAAATGCCTAATTAATTCAATAACCTATATACGGCCTATATTCACCTTATTTGGTATTCTGGACCGTTCAAATTGCGATAGTCCCATATTAGGTGAATAACCCATACTTCCTTTATCATACTATATATAGAATGCACCGAAAATATTTCGTATTTTGCAATTATTGGTGGTTAGTTATCGATTCATTGGTTATCGTGTATACTGCGTTAAAGCTCTAAAAATCGGATAAATATACTCCCCATAAAACACATATACAGCCGATTAAAGCCGTTTATATGTTATATGGAAAGGAGCAGTTTGACATAGACTCGTGTATTTATATCGCGCTCCCACGTGTCTTTGAAATCATTATAATATTAAGGGAAATCCCATATATACAGAAATCTATCGTTTTTCACGTAAACTACACTATAGTCTCAGTTATTGCGTATTCAGAACATTAATGGCAAAAACAATCAAATTAGATACTTTCACCGGATTCTACTGTATTGCTGTATATCCTCTCTATACACCATGACTCTTATAGTTTAGAATTCCCCATTATATTAACGTATTTTCGTTTGCACTGGTAATCTCTATAAGTCGATCAAGGTTACATAGATACG
>Ga0078894_10002934_pt1 | contig 12920 bp, 14 predicted proteins | sample LauGreSu1BDMLBSD_2_FD_67506 | JGI IMG/M metagenome (GOLD analysis project Ga0078894, IMG submission 67506) | Freshwater lake microbial communities from Lake Michigan, USA - Su13.BD.MLB.SD (version 4) (version 4) | ecosystem: Environmental > Aquatic > Freshwater > Lake | place: Lake Michigan...
TGTTGGAACTGCTCATTCCAATATGATAATTTTGTTTCGTTTGTATTTATATAATTATAATTATTTGGTAATATAGTTGTTTTTTTTAATAAATATGGTAAGGACATAATATATATTTTATAATTGTAACCGTAAACATTAATTAATTCAACATACAGATTATCTACTATTTCGATATTATTATATTTTTTGAACATATGTGAAATTTGAGTTTTACAAAAAAAATGTATTACCATATCCGGATATAATTCACTTAATTCTATTATAAATCTATAATATTGGATATTATCACCAATACCCTGCTCAGAAATAATTAATAATTTCTCGCATTTATCACTTCCATTCCAATAATCGATTGATGGTATGTCTAATCTATCGAATAGTTTTGTTTGTGGATTTATATTATTATATTTTAATCTATTTTCATATAATTCAAACCCCTTTTTAAAATTTTTTTTTGCTAGATAACTAAACGAAGACGAATACATTTCTTTATGATTTGTTTTATAATCTGTTATAGATTTATATGTATCTATAGAATTATCATACTCTTTTAATATATAGTATGTATCACCGAGTGATGATTTAAATGTATTATTATTTTTATCTATTTTTAAAGCATTTAAAAATTCTTTTTTTGAAGATTCATAATCGTGAATACTTCTATAACAAAGACCCATATTGTGATATACATCAGGAATTTCTTGTATATCTATAACCTTTTTAAAATACTGTATTGCTAATTTATATTGTGACATACTGTTGTAACATACACCAATTTGATTTAATACAGCACAATTTTTAGGATCTATTTTTATAATATTAATATAACATTCTACAATTGCATTTTTGAACATATTTTTTCTTTCATATAAATTTCCTAATTGAAAAAGTAAATTAATTTTATCTGGAAAAAAATCATCTATATAAGTTAGTATTTTTTTATATAAGTCAATAGCTTCTTCATATTTTTCATCATTTACAAATTTTATAGCTTGAGAATATACGTCTTGAAGTGACATTTTATTTAATACTTTAATATTTAATAAAATAATATTTTTATATTAATAACTTTGTAATTTTATTATTTTTTTTAATAGTTTTTAATTTAATAGTTTTTAATTTAATAGTTTTTTATTTAATAGTTTTTATAATATTTTACTTCAACAATATCACTTTTCAAAGATTTATTAATGAGTTGTTTTATAAAAGCTCTACGATCATTTTTATGATAAACAGATCTAGCTAATTCAATAAAAATTGAGTCAAACTCTTTATTAGATTCTTTCTCTCTAATATTATCTTCAATTTCCCATAAATCTTCATTTATTTGTTTTAATTGATTATAAAGATCAATATCTAGTTTAAATTTATTTATATGTGTTTCTAGTAAATTTATTTCTTTCTCAACATTCGATAATAAATTATTATCTTTCAGTTTTTCTTTTTTAATTTGTAAAATACTATATTTATCATATAATTCACCAATAGAAACAGGAATATAACATATACTCATTTATAGTTTAACAAATAAAATAAATTATAAAAAATAACACAACTCATATATCACTCAAAAATATAGAAGTGTAAGGAATATTATACGTTTCAGCAGACCACTTACTAAATCCTGAACCATGTTCATATACAGAAAAAGCATTTATAGACTTTGAATATGACATTAAATAAAAATCAACCATAGTATTCATTAATACATTTTCATCATCATTATTTTCACGTGTATGAACAATTTTATTAGACGTGGTTTTTATAAAAGGAAATACATCTAGTAATAGTTTTTTTATATTTTCATTATCAGCTAATAATAATATGTTTTTATTCTCATTATTTTCTTTGTATTTTTGTATAAAATTAATTATAAATTCAATTTTGTGTTTATCATCATCGTCAAAGTAATCATTATACATTTTAAAATAACTATCTTCTTCATTATCATTTGCATCATCTAATTTACAGTTAGCCATAATTGACTCGTCTATTTTTATAAAATCATTCATCCTATTATTTTCATCATTTACTAATTTTTCTCCAGTTAGATATTTATCACCAAATCTAATATGTATTGTTATAAATCCATCTTTTTGGAGTTTTAATTCGTTAAACGTTGATAGTATTTTTTGTTCTAAATACAATGTTGGGGATAACATTAGTTTCATAATGTCTTTATGTTTTTGTGGAATAGGTTTATCTGGAAATGCTGTTGTATGAATGTATAATGAGAAATTATGTATTTCTAAATCTTTTAAGAAATATAAAAAATCGCTGTTGATATCTAATACATTTTTTTCATTTTCATTTTGCTCTTTTTTATTTTCTTTAAAATTAGTATTCATATGTTTTTTTATAGAGCTTGAAATTGTATTAGGCAAATCACTGCTAAAAGCAAAATTTTTCAATAAATGTTTTAACGGATGGTTAGAAATTCTAAATCCATAATGGAAATTTTTTTCTTCGCAAAATTGCATTAAAAAATAACATCCTCTTATAAAATCTCCAAAACCTGTAGTTTTTTCATCTCCATAAGATGGTTGAAAGACATTGTATATATTTTTAACATTGTTATTACGTAGAAAAAATAAAATTTTATATAGAGGATCATTAAAATTAAATGGGACAATCACTTTGTCGTAATAAATACCTTTATTGTTATTGCTTCTAACGATCTTTTTCTTTTCTAATGGTTTTGTTAATATTAATTTATTCATTACATTATCTAACAATAAAAAATAAATGATTAAAACAAATTAAACTACTATTCTACAATTAAATTACTTAAATAAATTGTAGAATATAATATTATCAAATTACTTGTTACAGGTTGTTGTTGTGGTTTTATAGGTTCTAATTTTGTAAATTATTATTTCCATGAAAATAAAGATGTCACAATTGTAAATATTCATCAATCTATTATAGATTTAAATGAAAAAATGTAAATTTTATATGAGAAGATATAAATAAATATTTTTGATTTGTAGTTTATTGATTTTATTGATTTTTATTGTAAGCTAATACAATCTCATTAATATCATTAATACAATCTTTTATATCTTGATTTTTAAAACATATAGATTGTATCTCTGCTGGCGATAGGATATAATCTTTCACATTTAAAAGTTCCATATATTTTATCATTTCATCTTCGCTCAATTCATATTTAAATTGTAACATTTCCTTAATAATGTTTTTATTTGTTTTCTTAAATTCATATTTAAAATCAAATCTACCTGGACGTATTAATGCCTCATCAATCTTTTCAGGATAATTTGTAGTCATTATTATCATTATTCCATGTAATTCTATAATTCCATCTAAAATATTAAGAAAACAAGATAGATTTAATGCATCTTCTTGTTTATTCATTATTTGAACAGTTGATTCTGTTAAATCAATTAATTTGTTAACTGCAATAAATTCATTCATTTCATGATTTTTACTTTTTATATTTTCTTCATTATCATTTCTTGATTGAATTATATTATTTTCAAATGCATCGCAATCCTCTAAAATATAACAAATTTGTTTTCCATCTAATTCTCTTCCATTAATATTTCTTTTTCTAAAAATACTTTGCAATTCCTCACAAGTTTTTATTTTACTTAAGTTAATAACAATAGCATGTCTTTTTGTATAATTTAAAATAGCTTTTATTGTGCTTGTTTTTCCACAACCAGGACATCCATAAAATAGTAATCCAGCTTTAAATGTAAATCCAGACCTTTTATATTTTTCCTCTCCTACATTAATAGTTTCAGTTGGATCATATACAAAAGGTTTAATATAATTAATTAGTTTTTCCTTTTCTTCAAAAAATATATTTTTCAATAAATCTTTATTATTTTGTAAAGGTAATTCATCAAATATTAATTGCATTTTATTATCTTCTTTTTCACAATTTTTATACTCAAAAATATATTGAGAATTACAGTCTTTTTTTTTATTCAATATTAAATTATATTTTTCTACACAATCTTTTATAAAGTTTTCTAATATTATTAAATCTTTTTCGTCAAAACTATTAAGAGATAATGTTATTACAAAACTTTTATTTTTTGGTATATTTGTTTTATTGTTCTTTTCATTCTCGTCTTCTTTTTCTGTAGAATTTAATTCGTTAAATTCACAAAAAATCTTATCCTTTTCTCTTATTAAAAATTTTCCGTTTGCAATTGGTATAAACATAAACTGATCTTTATTTTTCCATTCTGGTTGTTCATTCCAACCATAAACATTTAATTCAGTATTATTCGTCATTATTTCTGTTAAAGAAGTAATTTTACAATCTTTATTTGTTGATAAATAATAAACAATTGATAAAAAAGTATTACTGTAAACTAATTTAGTAATAGGAGTAGTTGACATAGATCTAATAACAGGAATTTCATGAGATGAAATTGTTATAGAAATATATTTTTTATCTCTTTTAATAAAATTTGTAATTATCCTATGTATTTCGTGAATTGGAATAATATGATAAATTAAAGATAAAAAAACCATGCAAATAGGCATATATTGCATATATTTATTATCACTTTTAAAATTCGTTAATAACATTAATATTAAGGGTTGCAATGAAGTATCAATCATAATCTAATTAATTTATATAATTTTATATGCTTTTCCATATAAAATTTTATATATAACAACCTAAAAGAAATTATGATTATGAATTATGTTTGAATATAGAGAAAATTGCAAACGAAGAAAGAGTTCAAAGTTCAAAATATTTATATGTGTAAAAATGAATATAAAGATTTTGATATTAACTAAAAATTAACGTCACAAATTTATAAAATAATTTATTGAGGTCCAGAACCTAATTCCAATGGTGGTCTCATGAAATCTGGCTCAATTGTGCTTTGGTTCCATGGTCCAACATTTAATTGTGGGTTTGGTGGTTCAGAACGGATTTGAAGGTTAGCATTTCTTAATGTTTGGCCGATGGTATCAATACCAATGTGGTAACCAGCTTTTAATAAGTTAATGTTAGCAAGTTCGCCTTTACCAGAAGGGTTTAATTGAGCCCATTGTGAGTTAGAATCCTTTGGAAGAAGTTCGGCAGGATTTTGAATATTAGGCTTAGAACAAGAAGAAGGGACGCCAGGCATACTAGTTTGAACACCATTTGCGGATGCGAAAACTTCGTTACCATCAGGATCAGAAGGCTTAACTCCAGAAGAAGAAGCCATGTTGGTATTTTTGTATTGTTGTTGCATACCTGAGTTAGATTCAGATCCAGGTGTGCCTTTTGCACCTAAATAACCAGCAAACATACTAACACCATAGGCGATAATTAATAAAACTATAATAGCTCCAATACCATAGTCATTCCATAGTTTCTTTAAAGAGACACTCATTATATAAAATTAATGATAAAATAATTTTTTGAATACTTATTAATTAATTCACATTTAAATGTCTAAAATTATGGCAGGTTTTTCTAAAACTTATTCTAAATGAAAAATTATATTAGTTTCAAAATATAATTTTTATATTTATTTTTCTATAATCCTTCTAATTCACTTTCAGAAACTTCATCTATTTCAGCATCAAAATCGCTATCACTATCATTTATATTTTCTAGCATATAAGTTTTCTTAATATTCTTTGCCTCTAAATAAGCAAGAATAGCACTTTTCTTTGCTAACTTGGCTTTATTTCTAGCCTCCTTATATAATTCAAAATAAACTTGATTTGGTTTCTTAAGTTGTATTGTTTCTAAATTATCTAGCTTAAAATTAGAATCAAAATCACTTACCTCTTTTAATTCGTTTGATTCATTTACATTTTCTTCATTTGGTTTATCTAAATCTTCAAATTCTAAATCAATAGATATATTTTCTTCGTTTTTATCTGTTTTATTATCGCTAATAATGTCCATATCAATATCCATATCCTGTAATATCTCTAAATTATCACCAACAGTAACACCAGTATTTTGTTCTTTTGTTTTATTATTCTCTAAACTATTATTTGTAGGGGTCAATGTTTTTTCATTATTTTTAATTAAATTATTATTGATTAAATCGTCTATTTTTTCTAAAAGAGGTTCTTTTGTATCATTAACAATAGCACCACTATTAAAAGATGTATTTAAATTTTCAACTTCAGTAACGTTCTTTTTATTTGATTTAATTAAACAATTATCAAACATGGGTTCTTCGTCTAAAACCATCATTTGCTTCAATTCTATTTCAATTTGAAAATTTCTAGAAGTGAATTTAATACCTTGTATTTCTAAAATAGATATAATATTTGTTTCACTTGTAATGTCGCTCATGCTTAACACATTTTCCCTCTCATTGTATATTTTAATATTAGGCATATTGGAATGATTATTCCTAACATTTGTTCTAACTAAATAATATTTACCTGACTTGTATACACGGATAGTTGAATTAAATGCTGTTTCTATATCAGCTTCTTCTAAACTATTCTCAAACCAACTACTGCTTTTTTCAAATATAAGCTTTTGACACTTTTCTTCTAAACTTTCGAACCAACTGATTAAGGTAGATGCATTTTTATCAAACATCAAGTCGCAATAATATTTTTTGCCTGTCTTAACAAAACCTTGTCTAGTTTGACTTTTAGTAGTTTGTATATATAATGGTTTTTTATTGTATTCAATCTTTGTAAAATAAGCGCCACCTTGAATACCTGATGGATGTGCTAAAGTAACATTTGAAAAATCGAATGATTCATCTGGTTCAATAATATTTTCCATATTATTCAAAATATAGAAAAATTTAAATCTTTTAACACGCATAAAATATAATTAATTTTTATGTATAATTTAATATGAAGGATTCTTTAGTGCAACAATGTTTAGATATTTTGAAGAGGGATGATATTAAAAATGAGTTTAAATTAATTTTTAAACCTGTAATTGATTTTATATTATACGAGATTAATCCATATATCTACATAACAGTAGCGTTAGTTTTTTTAATATTTGTAATGATATTAGTAATACTCATTATTTTAATTATGATACTTCGCAATAAACAAGCATTACAAAAAATTTTTTAAAATATAAGTTAAACATAATTAAAATAATTTTTGAATTTAGGAATTTATTTTATAATACTCTTCAGTATTTATTCTAATTTTAGTAAGTAAAAATGATCGTTTTTATTAATGTATTTATTTTTATTCTCCATGAATTATATAATTATGCCACGTAAAAGTAGAGCTAGTCGTAGAAATAAAAGAGGAGGTTCTTATAGTTCCGCATCAAGTTATGGCGTTTATGTAAATGGAGGCCAAAACGCTCAATACGATAGAACACTCGGTGTATCTGGACCTTACAGCAATGTTCAAGGAAACGTCATTATTGGTGCTCAAGGTCAAAATGTCCAAACACAAGGCGTTCCTACTAGTGAAAACCTTTCTCTTGTTCAATCTGCTGGAAAAAGAAGACGTAGTAGTAGTAAACGTAGTAGACGCGGTGGATTCTTTGGTTCTGTTGTTAATCAAGCAATTGTTCCATTTTCTATTTTAGGAATGCAACAAACATATAGACGCAAGAGACACGGCGGAAAAAAAACTAAACGTCGTCATTAAATTGATTCAAAAATTGTCTAATAGCATCACTATATTTCATAGGTTGTAAATTATCTATTTCGTTATATTGATTATGTATATTTTTTATATCATGATCAGTAATTTCTCTATTTGTTCCACTATCATCACGTGGTATAAGTCCTTTACGCTTCCTATATGTTTCTTCTGATTGAACAAAGTAATGAGCAATATATGCTGGTATTTTATCAAACGAAACGTTTAAAGGTTTGAATGCTGGCACACCCTCTAATACTTTTCGATCTACACCATACATTTTGTTTCTATTTTTTATATTATAATAATGAGGATTTGTAGCACTCTCTATTTCTTGTGGTCTTACAAAGCTTTTTACATGAATATCTAATTTAGAAGAGGATTTAGTATAATTATCAAACATCAAACCTTTAGGTTCTTCTTTCAAATAATTTGATCCAAACATGAGCCAATTTATACCCAATGAATCCGCAAATGGATATTGATTCAAAAATTGTTTTACGCCTATAAATCTATTATCATTCAATATAAAGAATTCGTCTGCATCTAAATAAAGCATCCAATCTACATTTAATAATTTTGATATATTTGCCGCTAAAGTCATAAGAGGAAATTTTATAGCACCATTCATATGTGAAACATTTATTATTTGAACCCTTTTATCGAAATTTCTAAAAACACTAGTTAAAGGTAACACTGATTTATGCTCAAAGATAACAATTATATCGAACCCTAATAATAAATGATGAGCTGCCCATTCTTTGATATGTGTTTCATCGCGAGCATTTGTAAAGAGAGCTACTTTTGTTATTAAACGTATTTGTCTGCTTAAAGTATAATTATTTTTTTTGTTTGTTGTAAATAGCATATTATAATATTATATAATATATTATGAATTTTGAACAACAAATTCAGCAATGGGTATCAGTTGATAACCAACTTAAACAATTAAATGAAAAAACAAAGGAGTTAAGAGAGAAAAGAAATAGTCTTGAAGAAAGTATAACGAATTATGCTTCCACTAATAATCTCTCTAATGCGACTATAAAGATTGGTGGTGGAAAATTAAAATTTACAAATACACGTGTTCCTGAACCTTTGACATTTAAATATTTAGAAAAAACTTTGGGCGAGGTTATTAAAAATGAGTCACAAGTAAAGTTAATTATGGAGCACTTAAAGCAGAAAAGGGCAATAAAGGTTGTTCCAGAAATAAAGCGCTTTTCTAACAATTAAATATTATATACTTAATTTATATGAGCTATATTGGAGCAGAAGAATTAGTTTATAATAATGATAATGAAAATAATATATATACTGGTGGTTTCAGTGTTAAATCTTTAATGATGAAAGGAGGTATGACACCAATAATGTCAAGAGATCATGATGAACAAAATGGTGGGTCAGGCCAAGTATCAGATCTTTTTGCGAATTTAGCAGTGCCAAGTTGGATACTTTCATATGGACATATATCTGGCGGCAAAAATATGAAACAATATGACGAAGATGAACATGGTAAAGATGCAGATGCAGATGCAGACGCCATTGATGATGATTTACATGATAAATTATTAGAACTTGTGAAAGAAGATGAGAGAAAAATAAAGAACGCAAACAAAAAGTTGTCTAGAAAACAAAAAAATAGTAAGAGTAGTAAAACAAATACAAAGAAAAATTGGAAGAATGTAAATAAAAAATAAAAATAAACAAAAAGTAAAAATAAATAACAATTAAGAATTATTATTATATTAAATTGTTAATCTAATATAATAAATGTTATTTTTAACATATGATCCGTATAATGATAATTTCAAAGAAAATAATAGTTATACAAATGAAGATGAAGAATTGAATGAATGTTTTATTTGTTATGAAATAACTATTGAAAAAGATGAAGAACCAATAAAGTTAGAGAAACAACGTTATTATTTGAAAAAATGTACTTGTCTAGGTTTTGTTCATAAAACATGTCTAGATATATGGTTTGATAAAACACATAAATGTCCTATTTGTCGCGAAATTATAGTAGAAAACCATTTTTATATAGGAGAAATAAAATATATAGGTCCTTATTTAATATCGTTTTATTTATTATATAGGAGACACATATATAGATTCCTGAGAGTATGTTTTGTTACAATGTTTTTTTATTTTGTTATAGAGTTATATTACTCTATCATAGTGAATAAAATGATTAGAGATAAATATTATGATTATGATTATTACTATTATAATAACTTTGCGCCTGATAATAGATATTTGCCTATTCATGATAAAAATTTATTAAATAATGTTAATCGAATTATAAATCGAAATATAAATATGAATGAATACACTAGTTTGAATATTTCATCATCTAAAATCCACCCCAGCTATTGTAATTAAATGGTGATACAAGTATATCATCTACTTTACCTTTCCAGAAATCAACACGCTTTTGGAAAGCAATTTCTTGTGCTGTCTCTGGATAAGGAGTAGTATTTTTCTGCATTAATTCTTCTTCTTCACTTGTCATTTTTGGTTTATTACCATAACAATTTACCCCAAATTGAACTTGTGGGTTAGCAATAAACCCACCATTTATACCTGGTCTTCCACAGTCATGTTCATGACCTGCTACTGTTTGTAACTTGTTAAATGTCTTTTGCTGTGTAGGGAATAATGCCATTTGACCGTCAGACCAACCATAGTTACACCATTCTGCACCATGTTTATAAGCATCTTCAATTTGTTCATAAGTTGCTAAATTAGCACCATATGCTTTACATAATGCTTTTGCATTTTCATAATTATAATAATTACCAGGAATATTGAAAACTTGTTTCTTAAATTTAATCTCAGGAACTGGTGTTGGTTGATAAGCTGATTGATCAACTACAATATCAACTTGTGTTTTTGGTGTAAAAAGGCCTTGGACATAAGCTGTTACATTTATACTGAAAAAGTATTGTAAAGCATTAGCAATAATTAATAAAACTAACACAATAATTATTATTATACCCATTATTCCGCCTTTATTAGAGGCGGTTGTTCCATCCGCATTTTGGTTATTTCCTAAAGAAGATGCGAAAACATAATAAATTACTACTACAAAAAGTATGATTATAAATACAGTTGGTTTCATAATGTAGGTATTCAAATTATTATACATATTAACTGGATCAGTTGTTGATGTTGTATTTACTACTTCCATTTATATATTATATATAAATAGTTAAAAAAAGATTTTAATTTGTTGGCTTCTTTCTATAAAATAAACAATATGCCTTTGGTGAAATAATAGAATCTACTAAACCTACCTCTGTTACACTTGTATCATTAAAATGATACCATTTGCCATTCGCATTTTTTACGTAAGCAGTATAGTGACCTCCTAAAACATTTCCACTATGATTACATACACCATACAGTTCATATTTGTAGGATTCTTTTTTATATCCTATTACATAATTAGATAAGTCAAGATCGTCTATAGGAAATGACACTACTATTTGATTTTTCTGTAAATTATGGCTATTAAACCGTTTTAAATCGATTACCAAAATAGTAGGGAAAGACCAAAATTGTATTTTCTTTTTAATATTTATTTTTTCTTTTTTATCTTCATTATACCAAGCATTTTCTCCTTCTAGAATCTCTCCTTCTACATAATAATTAAAGCAATCGATTAAAGAAGGAGATTTATTTCCTTGAGGAATAGGTAGGTCTATCATAAAATAAGGTTCTGGTGTTATTTTTAATCGCTCACCTGTTTCTAGTGAAGTTATTTCTGAAACATGAACAGCATAAAATAAGTTCCAAATTTCAGAGTATTCTTTAGAATACATATTTTTCACTGTCTCAAAACATTGTATAGCTATTTTATCTGTTTCATTTTCTGGCTGTCCAGTAATAGTCATTTTTATTTCTCTCGATAATGAATTATGAAAACAATCTATTAAAAATAATAGGAACTCTGGTAAATCATTTTGAGAAAATCCAGTGAACATTTCCATTCCTTTAATGGATGCAATTTTTTGAATTGTTTTAATAAATTTGCCTGGTGATACAACACAATTATTCCCCCACAATAATTTTCGCAGCTCATCCCATTCCAATAGTAATGCTGAGTCGTATTTATTTTTTAATTTTTTTTTATAAGTTTCCAACCCTAAAAAATAATTTAGTTCATAAGTGTGAGATAACACTTGCATACATGAATTAATAAAACATGTATTTCCAAGGTTTGCTAATCCACTAAGCCCTTTGTCTTTATAATTATTAATATCCATAAATTTATATATAATAAAAATATCATAATATATTTAAACATATTTAATAATATATATTATGAGTCAAAATTCATTTAGTTCAGGGAACAGTTTATCGAACCAACAGATTTTATTAGTTAATATATTAAATCGTATGTATAATGATAATTTAAGGCAAATTAATAATTTGAACGAATCAAATAGAGAGATTCGAAATTTATTAATTGATCTATTAAATAATTCTAATAGAGGAAGACAAAATAATAACTCTAATAGAAGACAACAGACACAACGAGAGACAAGTAATGGTTATTATAATGAATATAGACCTTCTTATATAATTGATTCTATTCAAGAATATCGTTTGCCTTTATTAACAACTAATTTAAGTCAAATAAATAGGCAAATGAATAGACAAAATACAAGAAATAATATCAATAATAGCAACAATAGTAATAACTATAATAGAACAAATAATATTTTTGATACGTTAATACAGAGATTCTTTGACCCTGTTCCAGTTTATCCAACTCAAACACAAATAGAAACAGCAACTAGACGTGTTAGATATTGCGATATAGTTACACCTAGAAATACTTCTTGTCCTATTTCATTGATCTCATTTAATGATAACGATATGGTAACTGTAATAAGATATTGTGGTCATATTTTTAATACAGATGAAATAACAACTTGGTTTAGATCAAATTGCTTATGTCCAGTATGTAGGTATGATATAAGAAATTATAATTCTAATGTTTCGAATAGTGAAATTTTCAATAATGAAAGATTAAATGTGAGCTATGATAATATAGAAGAACAAAATGGAAACGAAAATCTGTCTCAGGAATCAAGTGTAGAGAGAAATACAAATACGAACGATTTATTAAATAACTTGATTGGCACAAATATCAATACAAGTAATATTGATTATACACTTGTTCAACAACTGTTTTCTCAAAATGATTTGTCAGGAAATCAAATAGAACCAACAGATATTTTGAATTTGTTAAATCTTTTACAACGTCATAATTAATAATTTATTAAGATTATATAAAGATAATTTTATACTTAAAATTATATTTACATGAAAAC
>Ga0078894_10002936_pt1 | contig 12917 bp, 8 predicted proteins | sample LauGreSu1BDMLBSD_2_FD_67506 | JGI IMG/M metagenome (GOLD analysis project Ga0078894, IMG submission 67506) | Freshwater lake microbial communities from Lake Michigan, USA - Su13.BD.MLB.SD (version 4) (version 4) | ecosystem: Environmental > Aquatic > Freshwater > Lake | place: Lake Michigan, USA...
CCGGAGAGATGCCGTTGCCTGAAGGAATAATTGCAAAGGGTTCGACTGGCTTTGGTGTTCCTCCTTCCGCTGCTACCCAACCAGGGTTCATGGACCAGCTTTCTAGTGGAGACTACACTGGAGCGGCAAAAACTGCCTATGGCAATACGGTAGATTTCTTTAACCCCTCCGCACGAGAAGCGGCTGCTAATCAAGCAGCAGAGAGCGCCTATAACTCTGCTTACGCTAAAACATTGGCATCGACTGGTGGGGATAGAGTGGCCGCAAGGGCTGCTGCAACTGCAGCACAAAATGCCGCTGCCCCAAGTTTCTTTAGTACCTATGGCCCAATAGCGGGTGCCGGTCTTGGTGCCGCGTACCTTGGTGGGGCATTTACACCAGAAGAGCCGGGTAGCCCGAACCTTGCTCCAAAAGAAACCGGAACGGACCTCTTACGTGCTCAGCCTGGTGTTTATGGTACTACCCCCGGTGGTGCTAACGTTACCTATGCATCTTTACCTTCTGGGTACAACTACAATCCAACGCAAATGCTGTATCGTCCACAGGTGACCATGGGTAATCCTTATGGCAACATATATGGACAACGACGGATGTTTGCCGAAGGCGGCATTGCTGCTGTAGCCCCGGCTAAATACAACCTCGGTGGCTATGCCTCGGGCGGCATCGGATCGATGGCTAAGAAGTACCCCCGCCGCACTGGACAGATTTCTGGACCTGGCACCGGCACTTCGGATGACATCCCGGCAATGCTGTCAGACGGTGAGTTTGTAATGACGGCAAAGGCAGTACGCGGAGCAGGCAAGGGATCCCGACGAGAGGGCGCAAAACGGATGTATGCGATGATGCGTAAGTTGGAAGGAAAAGCATAATGGCCGAAATCACCGAACAGATAGTCCGCGAAGCGCCGCAGATTGAGGCCTATAAACTAGGTCTCTTAGAATCCGCCAAGAAACTTTCAGAGCAACCTTTGACCATGCCCGCCTACCAAGTGGCGGGTTTGACTGAGGCACAAAAGCAGGCGGGCTCCTTAGCTACGCAAGGTATTGGTGCTTATCAGCCTTTCTTACAGGCTGGCCAAAAAGCATTAGAAACAGGCATTGGAACGTTAGGCCAGTCCTTTGGAGCACCGACTGCGGCAGATTTACAACAATATCAAAACCCATATCAGCAACTTGTTACGCAACAAGCTCTTGCAGAGATGCAGAGACAGGCAAATATTGCCCGTCAGGGTACTGCGGCGCAGGCCGTACGTGCTGGCGCCTTTGGTGGAACCAGGGAAGGCGTACAACGAGCAGAACTTGAGCGTGGTCTTCAAGACGTTATGAGTCAACGGGTTGCTCAAGACTTAGCACAAAATTATGCCCAAGCCCAAAATTTATTTGGCCAACAGCAAGGGCGTGCCATGCAAGCGGCACAACAGTACGGCCAGTTTGGAGTACAGCAGGCCGCTTTGGGCCAGGGTGCTCAACAAATGGGGCAGCAAGATATTTCGACGTTGCTTGGGATTGGTCAGCAACAGCAACAAACCGAACAGGCGATCTTGGATGCGCAACGCGCCACAACGCTACAAGCAGCGCTTACCCCATATCAGCAAACGTCCTTCTTGTCAGACATTTACAAAGGTGCGCCAGGAACTCAGGTTGCATTGACAGCGCAAACTGCCCCACAAACGAGCCCCTTACTACAAGCAGCAGGCCTTGGAATCGCCGGGTTGTCCGCTGCAACGGGAGCCAAAAAAGCTGGGTTGTTCTGAGGAAAATCTATGAAAAAGCCTGTAACACAACGCAAGATGTTTATGGCTGCCGGTGGCATGTCCGAAACCAACTCCGAAGGAATCATTTCGGGTTTTAACGATGAGGAACTAGAAGATGAATACGAAAACAGGACTCCTGACAACATTGAAATCATTGCTAACAACCTCCGTGGCGACATTCGTTCAATGGACGAAAGGTATTTGGAGCTCGCTCAAATGGTCGGCGAGTCAGCTTTCGAAACTCCGGAAGAAGTAATTGCTCTAATGCAGGCGCAGTTTGCGCCGCCCCAAGCACCACAACAACCTCCCCCTGCTGCAGGTAGCGGGCAGGGCATTGCAGGAATCATGCAACCTCCGGAAGCTGCACCTCAAGGAATTATGCAAGGTGTAGCAGAACCCGGCATGGAGCAGCAAATGCCACAACCCGGCATGGAACAACCCATGCAAATGGCACACGGTGGAATGGTTCACCGTCAAGCCGGTAGTCCTCCTACCGGAGAAGTAGCACCTGGAAGACGTGCGCTTGGATTTATGCGCTTTATGGAACCGGGCTCGATTCCCGATCCACGGACCATGGCCCCCCGTTCAACGCCTGTCCCACAAGTTCAATTGCAACAAACACCGGCAATGGCCCGTTCCTTTGTTGGCCCCATTCCGCAAAACGCTCCTGTTGGTCCTCTTCCTAATTTTGTTGGTTCTATAGGTCCAGAAGGAGCAAAGTTTCTACAGAGCGGGGCCGCTCGTCCCGGAACATTGTCCCCATTGCCCCAACAGATTCCTTTAGCTACTCGTTTAAGTACGGGCGTTGGTGAAATAATGCGCAGTGCCCCAGGCTTTGCAAGAGAAGCTGGTCGTACCCTCATGGCTACGCCGATAGGCAAAGGTGCAGCAGTAGTAGGCGCTGGAGTAGGATTACTTGGGGTAGATCAGATGTACCGAAACATTGTTTCCCCCCAGGGTCCGGCTTCCTCTGGCCAACCTGCCGTTTCAGAAGTACCTGGAGTAGATGCCCAGGGAAGATACACCGCCGTTCCTCTTGCATCAAACATTATTCCTAGTGATGCTGGGGCTGCTCCTCCCGGAGAATTTAATGCTGCCGCAGCATTAGAAAAGGACGACGCTGGACGTGTTATAGAACAGGTTCGTCCTAATGTCCCGGTTCCAATTCCTAGTGCTGCTCCCCCTCCACCCGGCGCTAATGTCCCAGAAGAAGACAAAGACCTTGCTCCTAGGCCAAAAACCTATGATGAGCGAGTTCAAGATCGATTAGGTGTTTTTACTAAGTATCTTGGGTCTGACCCAGAAATGCGTAAAGCACAGGCGTTATTTTTGTTGGCTGAAGCGGCGTTAAACGTGGCAGGAGCCCCAGGAAGATCTACGGCAGAACGATTAACTAAGGGTCTTAAAGGTTTCCCTGCCGGTATGGCGGCCCTTGGTGCAGAAGCAGACAAAGAGCGTCGGTCTATCGCCGCCTCTGCAATATCCGCCGTTGAAAGCGATATTCAGGCAACGGCAAAGTACAACCAACAAGCGGCTTTACAAGCGGCTAAAAGCGGCCCTGCCAGAGAAAAGCTTATTAGAAATGCAAACTTCTACATGAATCGGGACGGCATAACACAAGACATGCTTAGAGCCAATCCTGGGATTGCAGAAAGATATATTGGGATGGCCCAATTAATCGAAGATAAAACGCTCGTGCAAGATAAATCAGGGGACCTAGTAGATCCGTTGGGCCGTCCAGTGCCTGGATTTTCTAGGGCTGCGCCAACCCCGGCCAATGGAATTGGCTATCTAGATCCGGCTAATCCCTTGGTAAAAGTATCTGAGACATTTGTCACTCCAGCTACAACTGATGAAAAAGTCGGGTTAATTACAACAAAGGCCAATAATGAGCAGTTAATAATGCAAATTAACTCTGCAATGGATCATTTAAATAAATCGGTTGGTCTTGGCCCATCAATTCGTGCTGGCATAACAAACATTTTTGCTCCAATTACTGGTGACGTAGGGCTTGGTTTAACTGACATTCAAACCCAGGCGCTGCGAAGCAAAGACCGGTTGTTGCAGGATGTCCTTGTGAAAGCTAAACTTCGTAATCCAAAAGCACCAGTTTGGGAGCAGAAGAACATAAAAGAGGTTATTGGTAATCCCAGCAGCATTGTTCAGTCTTGGGAAGAATACACTTCCGTTGTAAACAATATCTTGCAAGAGCTTTTAAACGAAAATGCTATGATCGACGCTCGTTTAAATCCTGGGCAACCGTTAAAACAGATTGATCGTATGCCAACGGGAACTAAGACAGATCCATTGTCTTACTCACCAAATATTTCTGTTACGCTGCAAAATGTGTTTGCAAACAGACCTAATGCTAAAGTTTGGGTATCTGGGAAAGACGAAAGCGGGAAAGAAATAGCGCCATTCCAAATTGATGGAAAACGGTTTATGGAACAATTAAACGCACAACGCGGACAACCTCAATGATCTATACCCTTCCTGACGGCAGACAAGTTGATCTCACTTCTGGTACCGGTATATCTGGGCAAGTAGAGGCAGAAAAAGCTTCGCCGAAAGAAGCAAGACAAGAGCGCCCAGAAGAGATCTATCCTGAAGGAAAGATGAGCTTTAGAACGGCTGTTGACCTTGCCAAGCAAGTTTCTTGGGGCCTTAACTCCGCTTTACTTGCTGCCCCGGACGCTGTGGTTAAAGCTTTTGGTGAGGCTGCGGGTTTACCTAAGGAAGAAATATTTCAATTTCAAGATCTGTATAAAACTGCAAGCGGGCAAACTGCCCCTAAAAATAGAATAGAACGTTTAGGCAATGCGTTTGGACAAGGGGCTGCAGCTACGCTGCCTTTCACAGGTTTGCTAGGGGTGGTATCAAGAACCAAGGCACTGGCCGGTCCACTTTCGCCAAGTGCTCCTGTTTACAAACAAATAGCAAAAGAAACGTTAGACTTCATGCGCACCAATCCTAAAGCCGCGCTTGCGGCTGATTTGGGTTTTGGTGGAGTTTATGGCGCAGTGGAACAAGGTGTTGTTGAGGCAACCGAGCCAGGGGAAACACGAGACATCCTTAAAGCTACTGTTCCTTTTGGCGTGACTGCTGCTATCCCCGCTACAGGAAGCAAACTATTTGATTTGGGCAAACGCCTTGTGTCAATGAGCCCGACAGCGGGTGTAGCAAAAGCGGTAGCCACACCATCGCCCACGGTCCCCGGAACAGAAAAGTTTGACTTTTACCATTCTGCTGTGGCCGAGACAATACCGAATATTCCAGGTGTCCGTGGCCCAATTGGGTTCATGGGTAACTATTATGGGTCCAGGGCTCAACGTACTATTTCAAAACAGCTTCAAGATGTTCTTGCAAAAGAAGGTGGCCTAGAAGCCCAGCAAGCAATTGCCCTGACTGATGCAATTGAAAATATTGCTAAGCAAGAAGGCTTTGAGGATGCACGCTTTGTGTTTTCTCTTCCGGAAGCAACTCTAATTCCTACTTTGCGCCAAACATTTAACGAAATTATGCGCAGCGCGTCCCCGGCTGTCAGAGCAGATATCAACGCTCGCATGGATCAAAACGTCAATGCTTTTTTAAATGTGGCCCAAAAGTTTAAACCTTCTTCCCCAATGAGCATGGGCGAAGCCTTAGTGCTGCATGACGCCCAAAAAACTAAGACCATGCAAGAGGCTTTGAGCAGAATTGAAGGGCTAGAAAAAAGCAAGGCCGATGAGATTCTTGATCGTTATCGCATGGAAACAAACCTGGCCGACATTGGAAGCACCTTACGCTCAACCATTTTGACTACTCGAGAGGGTCTACTATATAAGTTTCAAGATATGGTTGATCGTTTTACGATGAGGCCGTTTGGTGTTCGTGCCCCTGTTCGTCAAGAAGGGGTTCCCATTGAAGGCATACCCGCCGCAGACTTTGATGCATTCGCTAAACGCATGTTGGCTAAGTACAAGATTAGTCCAGAAAACCGCTTGTTTGGAGGAGAGGTTCCCGCTCCAGCAAAAGAAATACAGCGAGCTTTAAACATATTTGAAGACGCTAAACAAGATGCGGTTGCTAAAAACATAAAAAAGATTATTGAAAAAGAATTAGAAGATGTTCAGGCTTTTAAGGTTCTTCCCGACCAAGAAAAAGAACGTCAGTATCAACAAATAATAGAAAGGATTTTGACAGGGAAGAAATCTACAGCCAGAGATCCTTGGATAAGAGACCAAGAAATTTTGATGGATCAAAAAATATTAAAAAGGGCACAAGAAGAGGCTGACACAAACGCTGGCTCACAGATTACGTTGCCAGAAGCAGTGGACTTGTTGTTGTCTGCTCAAAGATACCGAAATTACATGTTTGGGAAAGCTCAAAACGATTTACAGTATGGAATGCCGTCAGCTTTTGCTAACCAAGTTGAACGTAGCGGAAGAGAACTTCTTGCGGATGTTGAGAATTTTGTTTTTATGGGACCGGCATTTAAAAATGCTCCTGGTATAGGCAACCTTGAGTCGGCTTATCGGGACATGTTTACAAAAGGGTTTGATAAACTTTTCCCTATAATGGCTACGCGCAAACGCCCAACGGGTGAGTTTGAAATGAGCGATCAAAGCTTAGCCGAAGAAGTGTTGAAGAATCGCGAAAGTCTTCGTTCAATGAACGCCATCTTTGGCGACAGCCCTGCTTATACTAAACCGTTAGAGGAAGCTGTTCTTGCTAAAGCTCGTCAATATAATGTAATTGGCAAGGACGGGCTTATTGATGTGCCCGCATACAATCGTTTTATTTCAAACCTTTCTCGCTCGGGAATAATGGACGATTTGCCTCAATCGGTGCAAACGACCTTACGCAACGACGTTAAGATGGGGCAAGCATTTGCCGACGACATAGCTAAGCAAAAAGCAGCCGTAGAGGCCATGGAAGACAAAGAGTTAGACGCTCTAATTAAAAAATCTATTCGACCGGATGCCGACATGGGCCAACTTATTCGGCAGGCTATGGATGACCCGGCGGTGATGCGCAAATTAGTTAACACTGTAGGCAAAGATGAGCCGAAACTTCAAGCCATGCGCCGTGATTTCTGGGAAGGGATTGTAGCCTCTCTTCGCGACGAAACTAACCCACAGTTTTTGAACGAATATCTTACCCGGTACGGCAAGTCTTTGAATATGCTCTACACCCCAGAGCATCTTAACAACCTCAAGCTTTTAAGCGCTATCCAGGAGCGTGTGTTTGCCGTCAACAGGCCAGAGGGTGCATTAAGCCCGTTTGCAACGTTTGACGTTAAACTTCGAGAAAAGATTGGTGCGGGTGTTGGTACGATTGAATCTACAACTCGTGCGGCAATGATTCGACAAATCAGCCCACAGCACGCGGCTGTCTCTTTGTTATCGCGCTTCTTTACCAGACAACAACAAAGTATTACAGACAAGATTCTATTGAATGCCTTGACCAACCCAGACTATGCTGCTCGATTGGTTGCTGCTTCTGCTCCAATCACCACAAGTAAAGGCTACAACGAAATGGCCAAGTTGACCATGCAAGCTGGTGGATACTTGCCATCTCTTCTTCGAAATGTTCCTCGGGTGGCTAGTATTGAAGCAGTTCAGGCCATTGAGCAACCGCAAGAAGTTCCTTTTGCTCAAGTACCCCCGGAAGCTATTTCTCCAGCACCCGCCAGAAGGCCTGTGCCTTCTATGACCCCGTTACAGCAACAGGGTGTTGTGCCACCACGGATGGGCTTGGGATATCCTACTCCAGCAACTTCTTCGGTTTTAATGAAAAGCCCATTGATCCGGAGCATTCCGTCGCGTCCGCCGTCTGATCCAAACTATGCTATGTATCAGGCTTTGTTTCCCCAGGATGTGGTTTCTCCGTTGATCCGGAAGCCGCAATAGCGTAAAACTCCTTGACCTTGGCATTCCAATGGTCAAGGTACGTGTCAAACTCCCGTCCACAGATCACGAAGTCTTTTAAAAGACCATCTTGGGAAGCCATCAAGACCACGCCTTGGCGAATTTCCGTGCCATACATTTCGTTATGCGCCGAAGCGTATGCTGTGAGTTGAACGAAATAATCGTCAATCCACTCCCGTTTCTTCATCTTGTTGGCCTGCTTGAAGTCTACGATGGATGGCTCACCACGAAAGACTCCCACCAGGTCAGTTGTTCCTGCATAGACCCCGCGCTTGTAGACCATGACTTCGTTTCCCCAGACCTCGTCTAGTTCTGGGAAGTAGGCCTCCATAAGGCTTGACGCCATTCGGTAGGCTTTGTATTGGTAGGCATATTTTGCCGGTTGCAGGGGACGGATTTTGACATGGGATTCAATGTATGCGTGCATACATGTCCCCACAGCCGCTGCATCGTTCTTTATTTTCTCGGCTTGCTCTTCCCCAACACGATTAACCCACTCTATTAGTTTTGTTTTATCCTTAGTCTTGTCCAGTATGGTGGTCACGCTGGGCAGCTTTTCTCCGTGCCGATTGACGTAACGACGCCCTTCCGGCAAATCTTGCCGGGTCAAGGTCTCATATTTGTAGCGTTTTATCTGATTAATAATTAAATCAGCCATTCTCTTAGTTCCTCTCCCAACACCTGGGTGGCAATGTTGATCTTGTTTTTTAGGGCCGTGACGATCTTTTCGTCCACGGATTTGGGTGTAATTAGGTCAATGTATGTCACAGACTTGGTCTGCCCGATACGGTGAGCACGGTCCTCGGACTGCAGGCGCACCTCCAGGTCGTAGCTGTTGGAGTAATAAATCATTGTGCTGGCTGCAGTTAGGGTTAACCCGTAGCCACCGGTCTTGGGCTGCCCAATAAAGAACCGAAGATCGCTGTCCGGGTCTTGAAACCGAGTCACAATTTTTTGTCGTTCTTCACCTTCGGTAGCTCCATAGTAGGTAGCCGCACATCCCCCGCCATACGCCTTTGAGAGCGCCCGTTCGATCGCCAAGATGTCGTGGGTGTAGGACGCCCATATAATGACTTTCCCTGAGACCTCCTCAATACAGTCAAGGAGGGCGTCAAGACGGTTGTTTTTAATCTCGTGAATTTGACCATCGTCCGTCTTTAAATGCCCACAGCATATTTGATGCAGCCGCAGAAGTTGGGTTAATGCAGTAGCCGTGGTGGTCATCTGCCCGTCTTCGAACATGGCCAGGGCCATGCGCTTCATCTGATTGTAAAGCTCAGCCTGCTCATCCGTAAGCAGCACCTCGCGCTTGGTATAGATCTTTGGCGGTAAGTCCACACACTCTTCTTTGGTCACCCGGAAGGCAAAGGGGTGAAGCTTTTCGCTTAGCTCGTCTAGACGCCTGTACCCCACTACTTGGTTAAAGGACCTCGGACCCATGCTTTTCTTGACCAAAACGGCATAACGGGTTTGAAAGGCAAAAAAGCTCGAAAAGCCCAATAAGTCTGGGGACAGAAAAGCACACTGTGTGTACAAATCTAGCGGGCTCTTGGTAACCGGGGAACCGGTTAGGATCCGCCTATATTTGGCAAAACGGCCCAGCTTATAGATGTTCTTGGTCCTTTGGGCTGACCCTGTTTTAATCGTAGTGCTCTCATCCACAGACATTATGGCGTTGTGGGAAAGTAGGAATTTCTCTGCAAATTTCACACCTTTTGGGGTGGAGAACGCTTCTACGTTCATGATCAAAATATGCAGGACATCGTCCGGTTCAAACATGGACCCCAGTGAAGCTTCCTGGGCTTTATTGGGGTTCGGTGACCATAGTGCAGTGCGGTACATGACGTGGTCGGGGGTATGCTTGGGAATCTCAAGCTCGGCCCAGTTCCTGTAGACGCCCTTGGGGGCTATGATCAAAGCCCCATTGATTCGTCCATTGTCGTACAGCATGCACATGTTATTGATGAGCATAAAGCTTTTGCCCGTACCCATGTCAGCGAACAATGCCGCTTCGGGCTTATCCCAAAAACGGGCTAGATAAGCCGATTGATGAGCATAGGGCTCGTTCTTGAATCGATAGTCCAACATACTTTCTCTCTTTCTTGACAAACAAAAATCTTTGCGCTAGCATACACGAACTTATAGAAAGGAGAAAGAGGTAATGGCAAAAGTTTTTGTTGTGCAAGAGACCATGCGCCACAACGTGTTGCCCGCGCAACAGTTTGGGGAATTGGTGTTCTTACTGCCCCCTCAAGTTCAAATCGGCTTTTCACCGGGACCAATGGTGACTCGCATGAAACGTGTGCTTAGGGATTTTACTGATCAAGACTACTTGCTTTTGATCGGAGATCCTGCTGCAATGAGTATTGCCGCTGCAATTGCATCGCAATACAATAACGGCAAGTTCCGCTTCTTGAAGTGGGACAAACGGGAAATGAAGTACTATCCCATAGTAGTTGATTTAAACCAGAAAGGAGAAAGTTATGAGTAGCATTGATTTTGAAACAGACGCACGGGCAATTACTGTTGAGGACAATTCTTTAACGGCTATTGCTGCTTTAGCAAAGCAGGCTCTCTTGATTGAGAAAGACATCGAGGAACTCGAAACCACGTTAGCAGAGAAGAAAGAATCTTTGCGCAACTTGACTGACGAGCGTATCCCTGATGCCCTCAAAGAAATCGGTATGTCAAAGTTTCAGATGACTGATGGATCTGAGATAGAAGTAAAACCGTTTTACTCGGCAAGCATTCCGGTTGACCGCCGAGGTGAAGCGTACGAATGGCTTCGTTCCCACGGGTTCGATGACATTATTAAAAACACCGTCTCCGTTCAGTTTGGTCGTGGCGAAGACGATGCAGCAGGCGATTTGATTAGTTCAATTCGCAAGCAGGGTCTCATGCCCGAACAGGCTGAGAAGATCGAATCCCAAACCCTTAAAGCTTGGGTTCGCGAAATGGTGGAAAAAGGCACGGATTTCCCCACGGAGCTTTTTGGCGCTTACACAGGCTTCAAAGCAAAAATCAAACGTGCTAAATCTTAATAAAGGAAAATTAATCATGAATCAATTAGCAAAGAAAAAAGAAACCGCTGTAGCAGTAATTGACAACACGATGTTTGAGCAAGATGCTCATGATGGTATGGCCAATATTTCTTCGGAAGATGTGGCGTTGCCGTTCCTGAAGTTGCTCTCCCAACTGTCTCCTGAAATTGAGTCAGTCAAGGGCGCAAAAGCCGGAATGATTTACAACACAGTTTCCGGTGAGGTTTATGATGGCATTCAAGGCATCAAGGTTATTCCATGTCACTACGAGCGTAAGTACATCGAGTGGCAACCACGAGGCCAGGGTTCCGGAGCACCGATCGCGGTCCACCCGGCAACTAGCGACATCATGACCAAGACCTTCCGCAAGCCTGGGGAAAGCAAAGACTATCTTGACAATGGCAATTACATTGAAAACAGTGCGCAGCACTACGTGATGATTGTCGGTGACGATGGTACATGCTCACCCGCTCTGCTTGTCTTGAAGTCCACGCAACTGAAGAAGTCGCGTAAGTGGAACAGCATGATGATGACGTTGAAGATGAATGGCAAAAATGGGCCGTTCACTCCTCCATCTTACAGCCACGTCTATCGGCTCACGAGCAGTAAAGAGTCGAACGACAAAGGCACATGGTACGGTTGGGAAGTAGAACGTGTTGGTCCTGTAGAGGACGCTACAGTTTATCACTCGGCAAAAGCGTTTGCGTTGTCTGTAAAGCAAGGCGAAGTAAACGTTAAGCATGACCAAGAAGAAGGTGCCAAAGCAACTTCTGATGCGCCGTTTTAAATTGAGCCCTGCGAAGCCGCCCCTTGAGGGCGGCTTTGTTGCCTTTATACAGAACCGAGAAAGCCAATGTCGGAAGTAGACATCACACGTTTCAAACAAATTTTTGCAGGCCTAGACATTGCGTACGGCACGTACAAGATTGAGAAGGAGCGGCAAGATGGAAAGCAAAACGGGAAAGCCACCATTGTCCGGCAATCTCCCACGGATGACCTTTGGATCAAGCATCTCAAAGGCGTCGAGCCTAGCCTCGGGATCATACCGATTCGAGCCGATAACACATGCACCTGGGGTTGTATCGACATTGATATGTACCCCATCGATCACGTATCTATTATCAAGAAAATCAGAAAGCTCGAACTCCCGTTAGTTGCGTTTCGTTCTAAGTCGGGTGGTCTGCACGTATTTATGTTTGCTAGAGAGCCGGTGACTGCGGCTTACATGCAAAAGAATTTGAAGTTGTTTGCCGCTTACCTTGGGTATTCAGGCTCAGAGATTTTTCCAAAACAAACAGAGATCTTGGTTGACCGGGGAGACACGGGTAACTTTTTAAACTTACCCTACTTTGGGGGTGACAATGGCACACGCTATGCGTACAAAGATGACGGCTCTGCGGCCACACTCGAGGAGTTTTACTCCCTTTACGAAACCTATGCCATTACTGAAGAAACCGTCATCAAAGAGCCGAATAACGCTGCGGCTACTCCAGACCTCGCTGACGGTCCTCCGTGCCTACAGGTTCTTTGTTCCCAAGGATTTCCGGAAGGCACACGTAATAATGGACTTTTCAACATCGGAGTTTTTCTCCGTAAAGCTAAGCCGGATACGTGGGAGAACGAACTTATGGTTTATAACCAAAAGTTTATGTCACCCCCGCTTCCGTTAAACGAACTCAATTTAGTTTCCAAACAACTTAAAAAGAAAGAATATGGTTATAAGTGCAAAGATTCGCCAATTAACGGCCACTGCAACGCATCGCTATGTAAGACTAGGAAATTTGGTATTGGTCAGTCTAGTGATATGCCAAGTATCTCGGCCCTCTCTAAGTATGCTTCTGATCCCCCGCTTTGGTTTGTCGATGTTGATGGTCATCGCCTGGAACTTACGACAGAAGAACTCCAACAACAAATTAAGTTTCAAGCTGTTTGTATGAACAAAGTCAACGTCATGCCGCCGACGTTGAAGAAACATGAGTGGGAGGGGGTGCTCAATGGCTTACTTAAACAGATGGTGGAGACGCAGGCAATTACGGAAGCGCCTGAGGATACTTCCAGCGACGGGCGATTCTATGATCTTTTGGAAGAGTTTTGCACTCACCTCCAGACTGCCATGGATCGCGAAGAAATTCTTATGGGCCGTCCATGGACGAATGAGGAAGAGAAATTAACTTACTTCCGGATCAAGGACCTCGAGAACTTCTTGGGCCGAAA
>Ga0078894_10002937_pt1 | contig 12916 bp, 23 predicted proteins | sample LauGreSu1BDMLBSD_2_FD_67506 | JGI IMG/M metagenome (GOLD analysis project Ga0078894, IMG submission 67506) | Freshwater lake microbial communities from Lake Michigan, USA - Su13.BD.MLB.SD (version 4) (version 4) | ecosystem: Environmental > Aquatic > Freshwater > Lake | place: Lake Michigan...
TAAAATACTCAAGTGGTGAGTATAAGGGAGAGTGTAGATATAAGATGTTAGAACTTACGGGTACAAACAAACCCATAAGACAAACCCCCATGCTACTAACTCATTGTGATATGGGGGATATTATAGAGAAGTTACATTTAAAGCATACCCTATCATCAGAAGATTTTCATTCTCTATCTATGGATATAAGGGAACACTCACTTAAAAGATTAAACGAGTTTCTTTCTATACTCCCTTAGAATTTCTTTAAAGATATATTCATTACTTATCGCTTCCCTTTCAAAGGGGTGGTCATCATAACCATACTTGTTTAATAATTTTGTGTATTGACTTTTACAAGGTTGTAAAGAGTGGGTGTACTCGTGACAGATAAGACCAACAATATCTTTAATGGTTTTATTCTGTTTAAGCATTACAATTATCTCATGCTCATCGGGGTCATAATAACCATAACACTCATTACTAATGTTACCATTATAGATACCATAAGTTAATTCCTTTTTCTTTCTCTTATTAATACCAAGTTTATTCTTACAATACTCAAGGGAAAAAATAATAAGTTCATTAACCTCAACTAAGGAATAATTCTTTAATCTATCTCTACTCAGATATTTTTTCATATTCCTTCTTGTTCAAATATTTTTTTAAGTTTGGGGGTAAGACTTCCATATTTCATATTGAACTTTGGGGACATTGCCCCAATAATTCTTTCATTCTTATATGGGGAATTTCCTGGGGATGACCATCTTCTTGAGAATAACATATAGTTATAGAACTGAACATAAGCATTTGCTCTTCTTGTATAGTCCTCAACCATATCATCAAACCCAAATTTCTTTAACATCTTAACTGACCTCTTTTCATTATCAAGTTCCATGTCCCTTGCTCTTCCCATATGAAGTTCAATATTATCAACATCTTTTCCTGATAACCATTCATCAACAATGTTAAGGGAATCCCCAACATTAACCCAAGGTTCACACTGCTCAGCCCATTGTGTAAGATGACAGAACTCATGAACAAGAATATCAAACGCCAATTCATTTTTCATTCCAACCACAAGTCTTTTATTATCAGAGTCAAAGAACCCCGAACATTTTATGTTATCACTAAGTTTAACATAAGCCCCACGTCTAAGGTCACACTTAATTCCATACCTTTTACATTCCGACTTAACGAACTTAACGAACTCTTTTTGTTTTTCTGTAAACATATTATTTATAAAATTTGTTATTTAATATTGCCACGGTAATACCAAATACCGTAACTGCGAATGCTGTAATAGATAGACCATACTCTTTAATTAATAGTCCATAGATTGCCATCATAAAAACCCCAAGCGTTGGGATTAATAATATTATGCTTGTTGTTTTCATATTTTATTTATTTGTAGTCAGGACAGGATTCGAACCTGTACGATTGGTGGGATGCAGTACCTGATACCATTTAAGTTATCTTTTCCAATCTACCTCCGTTTTTGCACCTCGGATTATATAGCGTCTCCCAATTCCGCCACCTGACTTGAATACAAAGATACAAACTTTATTTCACCTGGCCAAACAAAAATAAATTTTTTTATATCAATTATTTTTCTTATCTTTGTAGTATGATAAATGAAACACTAATAGCAAGAGTATTCGGGGGACTAATGTTAATCATATTATTATCCACTCTAATGTAGATACATTCTAAATAACAGGTGGGAACACCAATACGTTGTAACCTAATTAGGAGACCGAGTGTACTCCCACGTGCGTGGTCGGGTAAGACCACTCCAACCTGCTTATATATGAAGTCCCCCATATAAGTGCGTGACGGAGTATACCCTCTTAGATACATATGACTTATCTGACCCGTCTCGGTTATTAACCACTGACAATACAAAGGTACGAAATCCCCCCGACATATACAAATTTATTTTAATTAAAAGTTATTAACAAGACAAAATGTCTGTTGATAACTTGGTTTGGTTATGTCCCCCATTTGACTTGAGTCCCATAGATGACTTATAGAAGAGGTGGGAGGGGGACTATCTTAAAAGACCAAACAATATGACATACATCCCCCCTGATTACCCCCTATAGGTGGGGATACCCCTCCCTCCCCCGTATCCCCCCTCCCATAAGTGACATTTTGACGGGTGAAAAGGGGGGATAATCCTCTTTGCAATGTATTTGTAAAAAATTTCCAGAAAAAATTTTTGGAAAATTTCCCCATTATATTAGGTAGTAATATTTATTACTATGAAGATTATTATAACGGAATTACAAAATAATAGATTATGGGCATTAAGAAGATATAGATTGGTTAAAAGTGAGTTTGATGAAACGTTGGATTATGTTGACCCTTGTAAATGGAAAACCTTTGAGTCATACGAATCATATTTCTACAATGTTTTTATGGATGCTCTTCATCCTGAATATTATATGACCGATAATTTTGATTATGATGGGGTTAAAAAAGAGTTGATGGATTTATTCTACACTGACTTAACCGAATACTACTTCGAGAAAAAAGAAAGGTGTTAATTATATACCCCCCTTCAACGGTAGAGTCCCCAATATTCAAAAAAAAAATTTTTGGAAAATCCCCCCATTATATTAGAAGGGTCTAAAACTGAAAAAAAAAATCTGGAAAAATTTTATAAAATTCAATATATTTATATATAAAAAATACATTATGAAAAAAACTATACGATTAACAGAATCAGATTTGATTCGACTCGTTAAACGAGTTGTTAATGAACGAGAAGAAGGTGAGAATATGATTCGTATCCCAAAAGAATATGGTGGAGTTGTAATGGAACTTGGGAAATCCTCAACACCTGAAGAAATTATGGACAGTTATAATACAATGGTTGAGGAAGGAACCCCACTTGTAAGTTATTCTGATGGTGTATTCTATAATCAGAATGATGAAGAGATTTCTGTGGATGTGGTACTTGATGAATTGAATTATTCAATTACAGGTGGTGAGGAAGATGATGATACGACAGGACCCTCACCTAAAAGAAAAAGATTTGGTGACGGAGGTGAATCCGAGTTTTTCTTAACGGATAATATTATATTTAAACGTTTTAACGGTAGATTGGGTTTCTTCTACCAACCATCAAAAAATGGTGGAGGTATTAGTTTATCAGACGAACAAAAGGAAATGTTAATTAATTTTTTATCTAAATAAAAAATATTGAACCCCCTCTCAATAAAAGAATTGTTAAAACGACCCCATCTTATTTTAGGTGGGGTTTTTTATTTTATATGAAAACCTCTTCAATGGAAGAGACCCCAATATTCAAAAAAAAATTTTTGGAAAATTTCCCCATTATAGTTAGGCAGTATATTTATCTATATGAAAAAATTTATTATAACAGAAGAAGAAAAGAATCATATAAAAGGATTATATGAACGAATCGGAGGTACTATGACTCCTGAAATTAGTAACTCGCCTAAATCTATGGAAACTAAGAAAAAGGCAGGATTTTTAAATTCGTATTATAAGATTAATCTAAATGCCGCGACAACAGGTAATTGGCAAGATAAGGACTATAATGAAAACCTAAAAAAGTTTATGGAAGAAAAAGGAATTACTGTGTGGGTTTGTAAGAAAGGTGATGGTTATTGTAGTGAAGATGGTGCGGATGAAGGAGAAATAACAACAAAAGAAATGGACAAATTAAGACAGGCTATGGGGTTACCTGCTAAAGGTCAACCTACTACTCCACAAACAAATGGACAAGAAAAGATTAATACAACCAATGATAAAACATATGATTATAAATTATCAAATGGAAAATATTATTATAGTCTAAAAAATCAAAACAAATGGATTGAGGCTAAAGATAAAGGGTTAGAAGCGATTAAAACAAAGGTTAAATTCTAATATATATTCCCCATTATATTAGAAGGGCCTAAAACTGAAAAAAAATTCTGGAAGAAATTTTATAAAATTCAGACTATTTATATATAAAATATTATTATGAAAAAATTTATTATAACTGAAGAAGAAAAAAAACGTATAAGAGGTTTGTATGAACAAACAACGCCATCCAATACATATTCAGCGGATACATCTGATTTGTATTCCTCAATTTTGGGATATCTTTCTAAACATGGGGATTCAATATATAATGACGCAACCATTGATAGTTTAAATATGATGGGAGCAAAAAAAGAGGTTAGACATTTTTGTGAGGCAAAAAGAGATAATAAACCGGCAAAGGCTTTATCAAAACCCGCTCAAGTCTTATTTGATACAATTGGCAAAATGGTAAAGGAAAGTCCAAATATTTCCGATTATATTGAAATTGGAAGAACCGTTAAATCAAATGATTATGTTTAATAATCTGTTTTATTAAAAACATTAAATCCCCATCTTTGTATGGGGTTTTTTATTTCCCATAATTTTCTTATCTTTGTGGTTATGGTGAAAGATAAATTAAAATTAATAATATTTAAATTACTATCCGAATGGTTAAAGGATGTTGAGATTATTCCTTATAATGGGAGCGTATGGTTTATTGACAGGGAAAAAAAGTATTGGTATCTTGAATTAAACCCTAATAATCATTTATGGTGGAGATATTCTTTCTTTTTTGATTTTTTTGGTATGTTCTCCCTTGAGTTTAAAGAGTTTGAACCCCTTATTAGAGAATGGGCCGAAGGTGCATTAAATCATAAGGTATCTAAAAGTGTGATAGGTTATAATGGGTGTAGGCAATTGCTGGAACGGATGTTAGATTGTAATATTGAAAGCTCTAATCATTCTGAATATAATATTGATTTTATTTCTAATTATAATATCCTAACAACTGGGGGAAGTAATTGTTCCGATAAATTAATTGATAATGTTTTGGAAACCACTAAGATTGAAAGTTCTTCTTTTGCTAAGGTTACCCTTACCGAAAATATTGATATTATCTTAAATCAACCGGATGTATAAGAACTTGATGTTGTTTATGGGGTTTTTTATTTTCAGACATATTTATTCTATATGAAAGTTATTATCGGAGAAAATAAAATGATTGGGTTAATGGACTCTATTTTAAAATTATCTTATAATCCCGAGACAAGAGAGTTTTATAGTGGTGGAGCAATTGATGGAGTTATTGGTTATAAACATAAAGATGGGTTTACATATGCGGGATATTATGTGGATAGTATGGTATCTAATCTATTCGGCAAAAACGCTGATGAATTGTTATTAATTTATTTAAAAGAAAAGTTTCCCCATCTAAAAATTAATAAGATAAACGAATAATACCGACCGACCCGTCCGAACTCACTTCGTTCGCGGTTCAATCCCCCCGCCCCCTTTTTTTGGTGAATTGATATATTTATTGTTATGAATCTTGGCGAATTATCTAATATTCTTGAAAAACTCTATAATAAACTTGGAAACAAATATCTTACAGATAATTTTGTTACCGAACCATTTGAGTTTAAGGTTAATGTCATATATGATAGAGATAATGATATGTATGATTATATCGTTAAAGTTTATAGCAATCCTGATATTCCCGAAGAATTTTTTTATAAACCAGAAATTAAAGAAGAAAAAAGAATGGACGGAATTCATATTTCAGTTTTGAAAAGTAAATTCAAAGAATATATACAATATGTTGAACCAAGTTCCAAAAGACACTACGGAATTGAATTTATGAATAAGAAAAATAAGAAATGAAATTTATAATAAGCGAAAATAAATTAAATAAGGTGATTTTTAATTACCTTGATGGAGTAATGGATAGTGTAGATTATTACGGTGATGTGTGGTTTCACTTTAAAGGGGAATTATATTGTGAGGCTAAATACGACTCAACTTCAAAAAGATTACAAATTAGCACATTTGTTGTTCGTGAGTTAATGGATATTTTTGGATTGGAGGATTTTTATGATACTGAAGACATTTTTATTGAATATTTGATATCCAAATTGGATGGTGTAAAATCGGATAGTATCAATGTTGTTTTAGCACCGTATAGAAATGAAATTCCAATGTATATCTTACTTCAATTTAAAAAACATTTTAAATTAGAAAAACCAGATGATGATTAATTTAAATTTTAATATATTTATATATAAAAAAATATGAAAAATACATTAACTTTAAATGAAAGAAAGGTGATTAAAACTTTGGTTTTAGAATCTAAAGGGGTTCTAACAGAAGGAATGTTAACCGATATTACAAACTATATAAAAAGAAAATTTTCACCAAAAAAAACAGATGAGATTAAACAAGAGTTAACTCAAAGTTTAGGCGTTGATGAAAACTCCTCAAAAGAGGAAATTGAAAATGCTATTTTGGAAAAAACTGACGGTGGTACCAAACCTGGTTTAGTTAAGAGAGCTTTAAAAGAAGTTCTTGGATTCGCGGCCTTTTCAGCGGTATGGGACGTTACAAGTTATATTATTGCCGGAGCAGTTGTCGCATCTGACTTTAATCCTGTGGCAATTATCGCCGCAATAATTTATATACTTTTTAGTAATACTGATACGTATGAAAAAGGTAGAAGAAAAGTTTTAGGTCCTAAGATAGATAAATTTATTTTTGGTAAAAGAACTCATTTAGGTGATTATGATGATGAGAAAAAAGAACCTAAAAATGAAAGCACGAAAAAAACAATTAAACTTACGGAATCTGACCTTATCAGAATAATTAAAAAAATAATTAATGAGTCTGATAAAAAAACAATTTCAGAACAAACAACTCTTCTAAATATACCGTCTAAAAATATTGGTTTTTTTGCCGGTAACAACACCAAACAAATTTTATTAAAAGGTCCTGCCGACCCAAAAACAGGTAAATCATTAACATTGAGATATAACATATCCGGTAGTTATAAATTTGTTGGGTTTGACGTTGAATTAAGAAATATTAAAAGAACTTCTGACGGCGGATTAAGAGCTGAAGCCAGACCAAGTAATAATATGGTATATGGTTTAGTGAAAAAATTTGTACCTAAAGAAAATTTAACCCCCGATGGATGGTTATACGTATTTGTCGATAAACAAAAAATCGACAACGCTATTATGGAATTAAAAAATAATAATGGTAGTGAAGCGGAAATTGATGCTGGTAATGGAGTAACTATTGAATTAAGTTTAACGCAATAAAAAAATAATCAAAGAAACAAAATAATTATGAAACATTTATTAAATAACTTATCTGAAGAAGAAAAAAACTCTATCAGAGAACAACATGAGGGTGGTATGAAAGTTAACACCGATAAATTTAAAAAATTAATGGAATCTAAGTCAGGAAATGTTAAACCTCTTATAAATGAGGAACCTAACAATGAGAATAAAGAGATTTCTGAAAATTAAAAATCTTTAACCCCGCCAATGATAGTATCGTTGGTCTGACCCCATATATTTTTATGGGGTTTTTTTATTCTGAATAACCATCAATTGTTTTAACATCAAAACCAAAATTTTCTTTAAACCACTGTTTAAAGATTGGCTTCCATCTATCACCAAACATTTTAGTTAATGTTCCGTAAGATTCAACGAATAATATTGGACTTAATTCTACTCTAAAATCATCAGGGTCAGTCCAGTAATTTTTATTATACAACTGAAAAACTTCATCATCTTCACCAAAATCTCCGTAGTAAAATCTATACGCTGAATCCGTCTCGTTTCCATCATCATCGAAAAATGCGGTATAATTGATATTATCCACATCATAGAAACTATCAAGATAATCTTTAATGATTGGATTTAATTTATTTTCACTAATAATGAATTTCATATTATAATAAATATTAGTATATTTGTTTATATTTATCCATATGAAACTTTTAATAAAAGAATCGAGAGTAAAATCTATTTTAAAGGATAAATTTGGTTTTGACTTAACCGGTAAAATTAAAGAAGTTAATTTTTACGGTGAGTTACCCGCAAGTTTTAGATATTTCATACCATCAAAAACTATTAACGGTTGGCTTAACAATCATGGTCCAATATATGTTTTAACAAATGATGATGGAATAAAATTTATGTATCAAAATCATTATGGTGAAGATAAGGTTTTAGCTGATAGTACGGGTAATGTCCCCAAACTATCAGAATTTAAAGAAGATATGGAAATTCCTAATTTGGGTATTACTATTTCAGAGTTAATCTCAATGTATTTATAATATATGGCAAAAGAAAAAGATATTATCGAAAAAATTGTTAAAGTAATTACCGAATATTTTAATTCTACAAATAGTTCTGAAGGAGAGTATTGGGATGCCGATGAGCAGACTTTCGAATATAAGATTAAATTTAAACCTATTGAAATGTTAATTAATAAAAACAAAGGTGATTTTTATACACTTGAAAGTTGTTCTTATGAGGGTTATATTAAATTAAAGGTTACTTCGCTTATGGTTGGTTTCCCTGAAGATGGTGAGTGGGAACAAATGTATGGTGAAGATGATATTCCTGAGTATGTTTGGGATATGGAAAAAGAAAAAATTGAGGACGAAATTTATGATATGTTACCAAACATATGTATAAGAACCGAATTTATATTAGATTAATATTTATATACAATGAGAGAATTAATTAGACAAATATTGAGAGAGGCTTTAGGAGTTCCCGAAGGTTCGACAGAATCAGGTGAAATGTTATATAATCTTATTTTAGAAAGACTAAAAAGATTAGATGCGAATCTTGATAATAAAAAAACCTTTAGAATTAAAACCGATATAAAAATATCTGATTATGATGTTAAAAAGGTCATCCTAAATATTGATATTCAAAAACTTGATTATGTACCGGAAATCCATTTCTATTCAATGGGGTTTAAACAAATGTCAAGATATGCGACAACGGGAAAACCAAGACTAATCACCATATTAACACCTGATACGATAGATGTCTCAATTAATTTCGCAGGTCCCAAAGATTCAACAAGAAAAGACCTCATCAAATACTTCAAAGAAGATAAAATTGAAATTACAAGTTCTTTAAGTCATGAATTGGGACATGCTTATAACATATATAAAAAACCAAGTGCTAGTATAAAAACTCAATCAGAGTATAATGCGTATCAAAATGTTTCATTTCCTTTTAGAGCAATAAACGATTTTATTTTTAATCTATATTATATTCATTCCGTTGAGAATATTGTAAGACCTATTGAGGTGGCATCAAGAATGAGAAGTGAGGACATTGGTAGGGAAGGGTTTTATGAGTTTATTACAAATAATAAAACTTATACAAAACTAAAAGAAATTAATAATTTTTCATATCAAAGAATGAGAGAAGAATTAATGAACGATATTGATAGTATAAAAGTTTTTTTTAAGAGAAGACTTAATATTGATATTGATGACTTTGAAACTGATGATGAGATTATTGACGAATTGCTAAGAATTGTTTATGTTAATCTTGTAAATCAAAAAATCGATATTGCAAGAAGAATGATGACAACAAGCGGGTTTGAGGATTTAATGGGTTTTATTGGTAATAAACAAGATTTTTTTGATAAAATTGCCACAGGATTTATAAAATACGAAAGCAGACCATTAGACTTCTTCAAAGACGAAGAAAAAAGATTTAAAATGATTTCAGAAAAAATGATGAAAAAAATATCAAAATTATTTGCAATGGCAAAAGTTGATAAGTCTTCAATTAAAGATTGGGAGTTACACCATAAGATTAATAAGACGGGAGAACAATTAGAAACCGAGATAAAATATAAGAGAAGAATAAGATGAAAATACTTATAACTGAACACCAAAGAATTAGGTTATTAACGGTATATGAACAATCCTCATTTGAAAATAAGTTAGATAAAATCTACTCAAATTCAAAGTCCGCCGAAAAATTTAATCAAGGTCAAAAAGAAATGTGGACTAAACTTAGAAACTTAAACCCATCTGCGTTCGATTTTGTTGTTCAAGTCGGATTATGGTTTGTTCCCTTTGTTGGACCATACCTATCGGCCACTTATGGTACAGTACAAGGTGTTAATACTTTAGAAGATGGATATAAAAACAAAGATATTAACAAAATAATTGCCGGAATTATTGAGATTATAACGGGACCTTTATTTTTGGCTAAGACAATAAGAATATTTAAATTGGCGGGAGCGACAGATGAAATGTTAAAAGTTTTAAAAGAAATTAATAAAAAAGGAGTTCCCCTGTTATTAAGTAAGGGTAAAGAAATGTTTTTGAAATGGGTGACAACTTATTTCCCAAAAGAACAAAAATTTATTTCGGATTTAATTAATAATAAAAAAACACTCCATCAAATAATATTTTCAAAATAATTATGAAAAAAATAATACTTACCGAAGAACAATTAACAAGAATAGTTAAACGTACCTTAATTGAAATGGAGGACGGCTCGAACGATTTTAATGGTGTTATCAAATGTATTAACGATTACTTTAAATTCAAAGCAAGAGATATGTCAAAAGAAAAAATATTAGAAAGAATTAATACCTTAAAATTTGAATTAAGACTTTTGGAAAACGAATATGGTCTAAAAAAATATAATTCAAAAAAATAGTAAACCCCCCAATTATACAGGGGGTTTTTTATTTAAAATAAATTTACTAAATTTGTATTGTCAAATGAAAAAAGAAAATATGAATCCAATAAATAAAGATACTAAAGTAAAGAATGAAAATAATAATTCACCAAATAAAGAAGATATGACTTTACTTGAGAAATTACAGTTAAGATTGGAAAAAATTAAAAAGATTATTAAACCGTAATATTTATTATAATATGAAAAATAGTTTAAGATTAACTGAGAATGAACTTATTAACGTTTTATCTAAAATGGTTAAGGAAGCTAGATATTCTTCAGTTGGAAATATATTAAGAGGTGGGGTTAGAAAAAAAATTAAAACAATTGCAATCCTAACAGGCGAAAACCCTAAAGGTGAAACCGCAAGTAAAGAATACAACAAAAATGCTAATCAAGAATTAAAGGGTCTTTTAAAATCCGCAAGATTAGGATATAGACCTATTAAAGGTTCTTACGGTACTCCTGAAAATTCATTTATAATTAATAACATATCTTTGGATGACGCGATTAATATTGGTGAGAAATTTAGACAAGATACAATTGTTTATGGTGAGGTAGTTGGGATTGATGGGGATGATATTAATATGAACTTCAAAATGGTTGGTACCGACCCTGATAAGCCAAAAGAATATCGTAAGGTAATCGCATCAAATGATGTTTTTATTGCTAGAAATGAGGCTCAAGATTTCTTTTCTGAGGTTGGGGGTAGAAAATTTGTTATACCTTTTTATGGTACTATTGATAGATTTAAAGGGGAGAACGATAAGTTTTTCGTAAAAACTAAAGACTACTCCGACACCAAATGGAAAGGTGGTAAAGCCGAACCCACAAGTATTAATATAGAACTTGATAACGAACTTGACGAACTGCAAGAAAGGGCAATTAGAACCTGTTGTTCCACCTCATATAATCTAAGAGGTAGAATAGATAAAATAATAAAAGAAAATTATTAATAAAACCCCTCGTTTTGAGGGGTTTTTTGTATTTATAATAAATGAAAAAATACGAAATACTTGAGAAGACTATAAAAAAATTTGTTTTGGAAGATTTTAAAAAGTATGACTTACCTGAAAATTTTTTAGATGTTGCAATTGATATATTTCCATATGGAAATTACGGTAATTTAGCCAAAATAACCGTTGTAATGAAAAACCCTTTTACTATGGAGGAATCTGATTTATTTGACAGACCTTTATACAATATAAAAAATCATATTAGTGTTATATTTAGTGACTATTTAAAGGCCGGAGTCAGCTCATCCATCTCAACTAAAGAGAATTATGATAAAACAAGTAGACTTGACTATAACGAAAGAAAACAACTTTTAGAGTCTAAAAATAAAAATGTAATAATGACACAAAAACAATTTAATCTTATTGTGAATGAAGGTAGACATAACAGATAAACAACTTAAAGTTTTAAAATTATATATTCAAGAAGCAATTGATTCAGAACTCAGTAATATTAAATTGGAGTCTGAAGATTGGGGATTGGGGGAGATGGATGATATTGATGAATTAGAATCGATAGAAAGTATAACCATAGATAGAATAGTCCCTTATTTAGGTATTGTTGTTTATGTTATAATTAAGTCTAATAATGAAGTGAGAGATGATTTTGGAAACATTATTGCGGAAATTAATTACAGAGTTAGAAAATGGGTACCTAATGTGAAGATATTTATTGATTCTGTTGAATATTTATAAAAAAAAAGGATATGAAAAAAATTGTAAAAATAACCGAACAAGATTTAGCTCGAATAGTTAAGAAAACAATTGAGGAACAAGAAATGGAAGAAGGTCTTTTCGATGGAGTTAAAGACGCATACCAAGGTCTTAAAGGTGTTTGGAGAGGAGAAGGATATGATTATTACAAATATACAAGTTCTCTTAGAAACATTGCCAAAAAGTTAAAAAAACTTGATGAACCAAATCATAAAACAATGATTGAATTAAACTCATTAAAAAGTAAGGTAGGTACATCTAAAATGGACCCTACAAAAAAACAAAATTTAGTCGATACTATTGACAAGGCAATACAATATTTTAACGCTTATGCAGGTCTTATTGATAAGATAGACCAAATTGCGAGTACTAAATTAGCTTAATAAGATATTTATATATTATGTTAAATATAATTAGAAGAATATTACAAGAGGAAGCTGAGATGAAGGAGATGGGTATGAAGCTTAACAAACTTCAACAACTCCAACCATCAAACTATTTATTACAATCTTTAAAACAAAAACAATCTAGGTCATCTATAACGAAATCTGAAAGAGCAAAATCGGACGCTCAACAGTTAAACTCATTAGTTCCTGAACTATACCAAAGTTTAAAAGACTTGGATTGGACCGAAATCGGTATGAATAAGAACCCTAACGAACA
>Ga0078894_10002938_pt1 | contig 12909 bp, 9 predicted proteins | sample LauGreSu1BDMLBSD_2_FD_67506 | JGI IMG/M metagenome (GOLD analysis project Ga0078894, IMG submission 67506) | Freshwater lake microbial communities from Lake Michigan, USA - Su13.BD.MLB.SD (version 4) (version 4) | ecosystem: Environmental > Aquatic > Freshwater > Lake | place: Lake Michigan, USA...
GTGGATTTGATCTGCTCCACCATAAAGAACTGCAGGCACTTTGCCTTCGTAACGCAATTCTTTAGCGTCTCTTTTCCCTACGTTCTCTCTACGAGAACCGCTAATAGCAATTGATTTCATGTTTACTTATTTATATATCTAACTGAATTGTTATTCTACTTTAAACAGGTCTGATATCGAACCGTGTTCGTTTACATTGGCGATAGCCTTCGCAAACAAATCGGCAGTTGACAGGACCTTTATTTTACTGCTTTCCTGTTTCAATGGAATTGTATCGGTAACGATTAATTCCGACAAAACAGAGTTTTCTATGGTTTCGTAAGCTTTACCCGAAAGCACGGCATGGGTACATACCGCTCTTACGCTATTGGCTCCGTTTTCCATAATGAGCGATGCAGCTTTAGATAAGGTTCCGGCGGTATCACAGATATCGTCTATCAAAACAATATCTTGGCCGCTTACATCTCCAATAATCGACATCGACTCAATTTCATTGGCACGTTTACGACGTTTGTCGCAAATCACCACTTCTGCATTAAAGTATTTCGCAAAAGTTCGTGCCCGGTACGATCCACCCATATCGGGCGAAGCGATGGTTAAATTCGGCAGATTTAAACTTTTGATGTACGGCACAAAAATAACCGAGGCATCTAAGTGATCTACCGGAATGTCAAAGAACCCTTGTATCTGAGCAGCATGCAAATCCATCGTCATAATACGGTGGGCACCTGCAGCAGTAATCAGGTTGGCAATCAGTTTAGCACCAATGGCCACCCGTGGTTTATCTTTTCTGTCCTGACGAGCAAAGCCAAAATAAGGAATTACAACCGTGATGTAATGCGCTGAAGCTCGCTTCGCCGCATCGGTCATCAACAACAATTCCATCAAATTTTCAGTTGGAGGATTTGTTGATTGGATCAGGAAAATATCGCAGCCACGAACAGACTCATTGAAGTGAGGCTGAAACTCACCATCGCTAAAACGAGAGACGGTTAAATCGCCCAAACCTTTTCCATACGCATCCGCAATTTTTTCGGCCAGAACCGTAGTTCCAGAACCGGCAAACAATTTTACGGGGTTGAATTGTAAAGGCATTGCTGCTAAATTTTAGTAGCTAAAAAAATTCGGATTGCGTTTCACTCACAATCCGAACCTCTTCTGCTGTTGTCCCACCAGGATTCGAACCTAGACAAACTGAACCAAAATCAGTTGTACTACCATTATACTATGGGACAATCTCCGTATTCAGAAATTGCTTTCTGTTTAGGGATTGCAAATATAGAGTGATAAATAGAAACCTGCAAATGAATTTGGTATTTTTTAGCGGATTCCATGTGGATTGTTAAATTCTGTTAATCCCAATTTTAGCTTCCATATTATTAAATGCAAATCCTTATTTTCGGCTTCTATAAATATTCGTACTCGAAAATCGATTTTATGAAGTATAAAAAACTGAATAACCTACTTGGCTGGCTAACTTTTGTAGTAGCTGCAAGTGTCTACACGTTAACTCTGGAGCCTACAGTAAGCTTCTGGGATGCAGGTGAGTTTATTGCTGCGGCTTACAAGCTACAAATTGTGCATCAGCCTGGTGCGCCACTTTTTTTGATGATCCAAAAGGTGTTTTCATTGTTAGCCGGAAACGATACTTCTAAAATTGCCTATTTCATGAACATGGGATCGGCCATTTTCAGTGCGGCTACTATTTTGTTTTTGTTTTGGACGATAACGGCATTGACCAAGAAAATTCTGGTTAAGCCGGATGAAACTCCAAGTGCTTACCAACAGATCGTCATCTTTGGAAGTGCCTTAGTAGGTGCTTTAGCCTATACTTTTTCAGATTCATTCTGGTTCTCAGCGGTTGAATCAGAGGTTTACGCCATGTCTTCATTCTGTACGGCCATTGTATTTTGGGCCATTTTAAAATGGGAAGCACATGCCGATGAACCACAGGCCGATCGTTGGTTGGTCTTTATTGCGTACATCATGGGACTTTCCATCGGTGTGCATTTATTAAATCTCTTGGTTATTCCTGCAATTGCCTTGGTGTATTATTTCCGCAGAGCGAAAGAAGTTACGCCAAAAGGCACTTTTTTAGCATTGCTAATTGGTATTACCATTCTCGGATTTATTCAATACGGCATCATTCAATACCTGATCAAATTAGCTGCAGGCTTTGATTTATTCTTTGTAAATACCCTAGGAATGGGCTTCGGCAGTGGCGTACTGTTTTTTGCTACCCTACTCGTTGGAGGAATCGCTTACGGTATTTTCTATTCCATCAAAAAGAATAAGGCACGCTTAAACTTCGCTTTGATTTGCCTAAGCTTTATCATTTTCGGTTATGGATCTTTTGCCATGCTGGTTATCCGAGCAAAAGCAAACCCTACCCTAAATAATTCTGACCCTGATAATGTATTTGCTTTATTGAGTTACCTGAACCGTGAACAATACGGCGATCGCCCATTGTTATATGGCGAATACTTTGATTCAAAACCAATCGACTACCAAGAAGGCAGTGAAATCTACCGTAAGGGAAAAGAAAAATACGAAGTTGCCGGTAAGAAATTTGAACAGATTTACGACCGCAATACCTTACTGCCCAGAATGTACAGCTCTGATCCTAGCCACGCTGGGTATTACCGCGATTGGATGAAACTAGGTGAAAGTGGTTCTCCAACTTTTACCGATAATTTGGGCTTTTTATTTAGCTACCAAACTGGTTTTATGTACATGCGTTATTTTGCCTGGAATTTTGTTGGACGGCAGAACGATGAGCAAGGACATGGAAACCTAACAGACGGCAACTGGGTTAGCGGCATAAAGGCTGTAGATAACCTACATGTGGGCGGGCAAGATAAACTACCGAAAAGTCAAATCAACAATATCTCCTACAATAAATTCTATGCTTTACCCCTCATTCTTGGATTGATTGGTGCTTTTTGGCACTTTAAACGTAAAGAAAGAGATGCCGGAATTGTGGGTTTGTTGTTCTTCTTTACCGGTATCGCCATTGTGCTATACCTCAATCAAACTCCATTGCAACCACGTGAACGTGATTATGCATATACCGGATCTTTTTACGCTTTTGCAATTTGGATTGGCTTGGGTGTAGCCGCTATCGCTGAATTCCTTCAGAAAAAAATAAATGCACAAACAGCAGGATTAGCAGCTACCGTGCTTGGCTTACTTATGGCACCGGGAATTATGGCAAAAGAGGGCTGGGACGATCACGATCGCTCGACCAAATACACCGCCAGAGATTTTGCCATCGATTACCTGGAATCTTGTGCTCCTAATGCCATTTTGTTTACCTACGGCGATAACGATACCTATCCGATTTGGTACGTACAAGAAGTTGAAAATATCCGTCCTGATGTACGGGTAGTCAATTTAAGCTTACTGGGTACAGATTGGTACCTGCGTCAGATGAAAGAAAAAGTGAACCAAGCCGATGGCTTACCCATCAGTATGCCTGACGAGAAATTTGTTCAGGGAGTACGAGATATCATCCGTTATCAGGATTACGGCATTAAAGAATCTATCGAGCTGAAAAATATCCTCGATATCCTGACTTCAGATAATGACCAGGATAAAATCAGTTACGAAGATGGTAGCCGAGATAATTTCCTGCCTACCAAAAATTTCAAGTTAAGCGTTAATCCAGAACAAGTTTTGGCAACCCAAACTGTGCGTCCTGAACAAAAAGACCAAATTGCTCCGGCTTTAGAGTGGACCTACAACAAAAATTATGTTACCAAAGCTGAACTCGGACTGATTGATATTTTAGTGAATAATCAATGGAAAAGACCGATTTATTTCGCGATAACCGTTCCATCTGATAATTACATGGGACTAGACAAATACCTGTATCAAGAAGGTTTCGCTTATCGTTTGCAACCATTAACTCCGGAAACCGAGGAAGCAGATACGCACCTGAACGCTCAGGAAATGTACAACAACTTGATGAACAAGTTCCGTTATGGCAATATGAGAAATGCATCTTATCTGGATCCTGAATCGGGCAGAATGGCTGTAATTTTATTGAATACCATGAACATGACGGCTGAAGAGCTGATTAAGGAAGGCAAGGTTACTGAAGCGAAGAATTTATTAAATAAATGCCTGGAGGTGATTCCTTCTAAAATCAACTCCTTGAGTTTTGCCATTCGTGAATATTATTTAGCTGAATTACTGTATCAGGTTAAAGAAACACAAAAAGCGAACACATTGGCCAAAGCAACGGCCGATTATGCCATTGATCAACTCAACTATTTGGCTGATGTTGCTAAAACCAAATCGAGCATTAACTCTAATGACATTCAGTTAAACCTTTCTATACTAAATGAATTGGTGAACACAACCAAGGCTAACGGGCAAACCAGCCTTAGCGCTGATTTAGAGAAACGATTTAAAGAAGTACAATCGAACCTGAGTGGCATTCAATAACAAAAAAGGCTCCGAAATTCGGAGCCTTTTTTGTTGAATATCTTATCAACTTATTCTTGAACGACACCCATACTGCAAAACTTCTCTATTCGCTCATCAACCAATTTGTCAATAGCTACTTTTTTCAGTTTGGATAGGTCTTTTAAGATTTGATCTTTAATTGTTTGTGCCATTTTTGCCGGATCATGATGAGCACCACCTAAAGGTTCAGGGATGATTCCATCAATCAATTTATTGGCCAGCATATCTTCGGCAGTAAGTTTCAAACACTCTGCCGCTTTCTCTTTAAATTCCCAACTTCTCCATAAAATGGATGAACATGACTCAGGAGAGATTACCGAATACCAGGTATGCTCCAACATGTACACTTTATCACCGATACCAATCCCTAAAGCACCTCCGGAGGCACCTTCTCCTACAACAAAACAAAGAATAGGCACTTTCAACACCGACATCTCTAATAAATTACGGGCAATGGCTTCACCTTGTCCGCGTTCTTCGGCTTCCAATCCCGGAAAAGCACCGGGGGTATCGATGAAAGTAACAACCGGCTTATTAAACTTTTCAGCCAATTTCATCAAACGTAAAGCCTTACGGTAACCTTCCGGATTTGCCATACCGAAATTACGGTACTGCCTCAATTTGGTATTGGTTCCTTTTTGATGACCAATGACCATCACCGTTTCGCCATTTATGGTAGCAAAACCACCTACAATTGCTTTATCGTCTTTTACCGTTCGATCGCCATGAAGCTCAATAAAGTCATCACACATCAATTCGATAAACTGAAGTGTATATGGACGTTCCGGATGGCGAGAAATTTGCACTTTTTGCCAACGTGTAAGGTTTTTATACAGCTCGGCACGAGTTTTTTCGAGCTTAGATTGCAACTCTTTAACTGTAGCAGACATGTCTACTGACGTTTTTTGTGCAATTTGATTAACCTTTTCGATTTCCTGTTGTAAATCGGCAATTGGTTTTTCAAAATCAAATGAAGTATCCATATGCGAATAGCAATTGAGGTGCTAAAGTAGGAAATCTGCGTCAAACCAAAAAAAGCGATTGGTGTTAGTGATATACTAGCCCCACCAAATTTTCGTTAAACCAGTATGAATAAAGAACCACTACAGCACAATCGATTTATTGTACCCGCAAGTATCACAGGCCTTTCGCTCATCGTTGCCATGACGATTTTGGCGTTTACCTGGAGTGGCGTCAAATCGGAAAGCCAAACCATCAATGTAACCGGATCGGCTAAAAAAACTATCAATTCAGATCTGGGCATATTACGGATTAGCTTAAACACAGAAGAAGTGAACAAATCACTTGCATACAAAAATCTGAAGGCGCAAATTCCTTATTTAATTCAATATTTGGAAGCAAAAGGTTTCCCGAAAAATAAAATCACCTATCAAGTCATTCAGATCTATCCGAATTATTTTTACAACGAAACCGGACAGCAAACCGGAGTTCGTTCCTACACCGGAACCCAAACCTTAGAAGTTTCCTCATCAAACGTAAACCTAATCAAAGAGACCTCGCTAGACGCAGTTGCTTTGGTTGAAAAAGGACTCAATGTATCGATTAGTCCACCAGAATACTATTACACTAAGCTCTCGGCAATCAAAATAGACATTCAGGCCGATGCCGCAAAAGATGCGATGGTTAGAGGAAGGCGAATAGCCGAGGCAACCGGTAGAAAGTTAGGTGTTTTAACCAATGCCAGAATGGGAGTATTGCAAATTACCCCAGAGAACTCCAACCTAACCTCAGATTATGGTATAAATGATGTGAGTTCTATCCGTAAAGAAATTACTGCAGTAATCAATGCCAACTTCCTGATCAAGTAATTAAATTTTTCTAACTTCATAGATCAACAACACGATTATGAAGAAAGAAAGAATAATTTATTGGACAAGCACCGCTCTAGTTTGTTTACTGGGGGCTTTACCAGCTATTAGCTATTTCACTATGCCGCAGGCAGCCGAAGGTTTTAAACACTTGGGGTTCCCAGATTTTTTACGAATTGAGTTAGGAACCGCAAAACTTGTGGGTATGCTTGTGCTGCTTATCCCTGCTATTCCAAACAGGTTTAAGGAATGGGCCTATGTTGGTTTTGGAATTACCTACATTTCGGCTTTCATTGCGCACTTAGTTGTAGATGGTTATACCAGCACTTGGGGGCCTGCATTGGCATTTACATTGCTGAGCGTTTCTTATGTATACTTTCACAAGCTAGAAGACAACAAAAAAAAAACTTTTCAATCTAAATGACTTCCAGAAGAACCTTCGTCCGATTTTCGGCACTTGCTGCGGCCATAAGTATTTTGCCAGATAAATTTTTTGCTAAAACAGTACCTGCTATCCCTCTAGGCAAAGGCACTAAACCCATTGTGCTTTCTACCTGGCGGTTTGGTATTGAGGCCAATCAGGCAGCTTGGGAGGTTTTGAAAAAAGGAGGTCGAGCACTCGATGCTGTAGAAGCAGGCGTGAGGGTACCTGAGGGTGATCCTAAGGAACGAAGCGTTGGGTATGGCGGTCGCCCCGATAGAGATGGAAGAGTAACACTTGATGCTTGCATCATGGACGAATTCGCCAATATTGGTTCGGTAGCCTGCCTGGAATACATTAAACATCCCATTTCGGTAGCCCGTGCTGTGATGGAAAAAACACCACATGTGATGCTGGTTGGCGATGGAGCTTTGCAATTTGCCCTATCGCAAGGATTTCAAAAAGAAAATCTGCTGCTGGAAGAATCGGAGAAAGAATGGAAAGAATGGCTGAAAACCAGCAAATATCAACCTATTGCAAACATCGAGAATCACGATACCATTGGCATGATAGCTCTGGATGCAAATGGCAACCTGTCGGGAGCCTGTACTACCAGCGGTATGGCCTTTAAGATGCATGGGCGTGTGGGTGATTCGCCCATTATCGGTGCAGGATTATATGTAGATAATGAAATTGGTGCCGCGACGGCAACCGGGCATGGCGAAGAAGTAATCCGCACTGCCGGATCGCACTTGGTAGTGGAATTAATGCGACAAGGCAAATCGCCGAAAGCGGCCTGCAAAGAAGCCGTGGAACGTATTGTGAAATTGGTAGAACGCAGAGGAAAAAGTTTAAAAGACATACAAATCGGATTCATCGCTTTAAATAAAGCCGGTGAATACGGTGCTTACTGCTTGCAAAGCGGTTTCAATTATGCCGTTTACGAGCAAAACGAAGGTAACCGCCTAATTGATTCGGATTATTTTCTAAAATGAACCGATTAGAAATTGCCTGTTTTAATTTAGAATCGTCACTGATTGCTGCACAATCAGGTGCAGACCGTATTGAGTTTTGTGCCGATTATGCTTCTGGCGGCATTACACCAAGCATCGAAGATTTTAAAAAATTAAAGGCATTTACCAGTATTCCGGTCTACATCATGATCAGACCCCGCAGTGGAGACTTCGTGTATAGCGAATCTGAAATTGAAACGATGAAAACTTGCATTGCTGATTTCAAAAAGGCTGGTGCTGATGGCTTTGTTTTTGGACTGCTGAATACCGATAACACCTTAGCTGAAACAAATCAGGAACTGGTGAAACTAGCCGGCGATGCACCCTGCACCTTTCACCGGGCCTTCGACAAAACGCCGGATCTTTTTAACTCCTTGGAACAATTAATTGATTGGGGATTTAAAACTGTACTGACTTCTGGCGGCAGCACATCGGCCTTGGCAGGTATAGCTCAACTGGGCAAACTTCTTGAGCAGGCCCATGGGCGCATCCAAATTCTTCCGGGAGGAGGTATACGCTCTACCAATATTGCCGAATTGGCTGATAAAATTCCGGCTGTGTTTTTCCATTCATCGGGGATAATCGATGGGTCTGAAATTGCCAGTGCCACAGAGATCCTAGAACTTAAAGCAGGAATGAATCCATGAAAAGAAGCTTGCTGATTCTGTTTCTTTTTGGCCTAAGCATCCGCCTGATGGCGCAAACTAGCATCCTCAATTTGGATAAAGGCTGGCAATTTAATCAACAGGGTCAGGACAAAACCTACCCTGCAAAAGTTCCGGGCACTGTTCATACCGATCTCCTCCAAAACCAACTCATCCCGGATCCATTTTATGGCGAAAATGAGCAAAAGGTACGCTGGGTTGAAGATCAAACCTGGGTCTACGAAACCAGCTTCGATCTATCTTCAGCTGTATTGACCAATGAACATCAAGAACTGGTATTTGAAGGACTCGACACCTATGCCAAGGTCTACCTGAACGAACAAGTAATCCTGGAAGCAGATAACATGTTTCGTACCTGGAAAATTCCTGTTAAACATTTATTGAAAGCCAAGAATAATCAGTTGCGCATTGTTTTTGAACCCGTTGTTGCTAAAGCCAGAGCCCTGGCTGCTCAATTGCCGTACACTCTTCCGGGAGAAGAAAAAGTGTTTGTACGCAAAGCACAATACCAATTTGGTTGGGACTGGGGCCCCAGACTGGTAACTTGTGGCATCTGGAAACCGATAAAACTGATTTGCTGGAACCAGAACAAATTAGAAGAAGTACAGGTTAGGCAAAAAAGTCTCAATGCTGATTTGGCCGAGCTTGAGATTAACTATAAACTGGCTCAAGCTCCCACAAAAACTCTGAATATTTGGGGCTCTTTTACTGACCAAGATACCCGTATCAAAATTCAAGGGCATATCAAAACCGGTGAACGTTCGGGGTCAGTCCAGCTATTCATTAAAAATCCAAAAAAATGGTGGAGCAATGGATTGGGGGAAGCGCATTTGTATCAGCTTAAGCTAAACTTAAACGATGCAAATCAAGAACTGGATAGCTACCAAACTTCCATTGGTTTACGAACCATTGAACTAGTGCAACAAAAAGACAGCATCGGCAGTAGTTTCTATTTTAAATTGAATGGCCAGCCGGTATTTATAAAAGGAGCCAATAGTATCCCCACTGACAGTTTTACCCCAAGAACCAGTTATGCAGATTACGAGAATTTGGTTTTGGAAGCCAAAAACCAGCACATGAACATGCTAAGGGTTTGGGGCGGTGGTATTTATGCCGATGATGCTTTTTACGAACTTTGCGACAAAAATGGGTTATTGGTTTGGCAGGATCTCATGTTTGCCGGAAGCCCCTATCCTGCTGATGCTAATTTCTTGAAAAATATTGGTGAAGAAATTAAAGATCAGGCAATTCGTTTACGAAATCATCCCAGCCTGGCCTTGTGGTGCGGTAATAATGAAATTAGCGAAGGCTGGTTCAATTGGGGCTGGCAAAAACAATACAACTATTCCAAAACCGATTCAGCAAAAATCAAACAAGACTACGATGCAAGCTTCGAGCAATTTATTCCTTCGGTTTTAAAAGAAGTAGATCCGGATCGTTTTTATCATCCCTCCTCTCCGGCCAATGGCTGGGGCCGTGAAAAAAGCTACCGCGAAGCCGATGTGCATTATTGGGGCGTTTGGTGGGGTATGGAGCCTTTTGAAGGCTACGAGAAAAAAGTAGGACGATTTGTTTCCGAATATGGTTTCCAAGGGATGCCTGAAGTCAATAGCCTGAAAAAGCATCTCGCGGAAGCGGATCTAGCATTGTTTTCAAATGGACTCAAAAATCACCAGAAACATGCTAAAGGTTTTGAGACCATCAGCACTTACATGGAACGGGAATTTCCGATGCCTAAAAGCCTGGATGACTATGCCTACCTTTCCCAATTGTTGCAGGCCAAGGGAATGAAAACAGCCATCGAGGCTCACCGCAGGGCCAAACCCTATTGCATGGGCACTCTATACTGGCAATTGAACGATTGCTGGCCGGTAACTTCTTGGAGCACCATCGATTATTACGGAATGCCCAAGGCAGCTCATTATGCTTTAAGTTCTTTGTACCAGGATTTGCTCATTAGTGTGGTGCCTCATGAGGAGAGTTACCAAATCCATATCGTTTCTGATCTGCAAAAAGCTTTCAAAGGACAATTAAAAATACAGCTACTAGATGTGAATGGCCAAATCCATTTTCAGCAAACATTACCCGTTGAAGTTGATAAAAATAGCGCTCAGATTTATGCTACCCTCCGTAAGCAAGATCTTGGGAATTTTGATCCGAAAAGATCGGTTCTATATTTTGAGCTAATCAACAATCAGGAAGTGTTGGCCAAGCAGCATTTTTATTTTGTGAAGGATAAGGAATTGGAACTACCGGCGGGTAATATCAGCCTAAGCAAGCTGTCGGAAGAAAGTTTTCTGATCAAAAGTGAACAGCTGGCTAAAGGGGTATTTTTAGCACGAGAAGGCTGGATAGCGGACCAGAACTATTTTGATCTTCTACCGGGTGAAGAAAAATTAATCCGTTTTAAACCGGCAAAAAATAGCGATAAATCCAATACAATGCACTCGGTAATAACGCTAAACCAAGTATTGGAAAAGCTAAAAGATTAAACCGCAGGCTCCTGCTGACTCAGGCAATGGAAACTACCTAACCCCCAGATAATCTCGGTAGAATCAATACCAATAACCTCCCGCTCTTTGAAGCAAGACTGAATGATGGATAAAGCCACATCATCTTTTGCACAACTGAAGGTTGGCACAATAACATGCTTATTGGAAATGTAGAAATTGGCATAAGAAGCCGGCAAACGCTGGTCTTCCCAAATTACGGCATCAGGCATAGGTAATTCCACAATATTTAATGATTTGCCGTTAAGCAAGCGCATGCTTTTTAATTGTTTTAAATTATGCTGCAATAAGGCGTAATTTTCGTCAGTTTTATCTTCTTCAACAACCGTGAGCACGGTATCTTCATTCACAAAACGAACGGTATCGTCAATATGACCGTCAGTGTCATCACCCACTACACCTTCATCAACCCAAAGAATTTGCTCCACACCGTAATAATTACGCAAATACCCTTCAATTTGGTCCTGATTTAAATGTGGATTACGGTTTGGATTCAGCAAACAAGCCGTTGAGGTTAGCAAAGTACCTGCACCATTAAATTCTACCGAACCACCTTCCATCACAATACCGGGATGAAAAACCGGGATGTTGAATTGTTTACCAATTAAAGTCGGGATCACATCATCCAAATCAAATGGCGGATACTTGCCTCCCCAAGCATTATAGCCCCAATCCACAATGACTTTTTTCTGTTCCGCGTTTGGATTAATTAAAAAAGCCGGACCATGATCGCGGCACCAGGCATCGTTGGTAGGGTGAAAATAAAATTCCACTTGAGTCATATCGGCTCCGGCTTCCTGAATATACTTCAGTGCAAATTGCTTCATCGCTTCATCGGCCACGTTGATGCGTACCTTTTCGCTTTGCGAAAGCACCTTAATAAACTGTGCGTAATACGGATAAATGGCATCGAGCTTGCCGGGCCAACTGGCTTCTTTGTGGGGCCAGCTTAGCCAAGTGGCTTCATGCGGAGCAAATTCGGCCGGAAAATAGTAACCTAAAGCGCCGGGAGTTGGAAGTTGTGAGTTGTGAGTCATGAGTTCGGTTTTAGCAGTCGTCAGTTATCAGTCGTCAGTCTGGAAAAACTCCGAACTAGTCTTCGTCAATGAAACGTTGGGTAATGGGTTGATATGAATCTATACGGCGATCTCTCAAGAACGGCCAGTGTGTACGGTAATTGTCGGTTTTATTCAGGTCTAATTCTTCCACATGCACTTCTTCTGCATCGTGAGAACCTTTATATAACAAAGTACCGAATGGATTGCTGATGAAAGATCCACCCCAGAATTTCATGGCACCATTTTGCTCAAAACCAACGCGATTTACACTGACTACGTGTACGCCATTGGCTACAGCATGACCACGCTGGATGGTTTGCCAGGCATTGTGTTGCTCAGTGTTGGTGGTTTCGTCTTGTGAAGTGGCCCAGCCAATAGCAGTAGGATAGAACAAAATCTCGGCACCCATTAATGCCGTAATTCGGGCAGCTTCCGGATACCACTGATCCCAGCAAATCAATACACCAATGGTAGCAAACTTGGTTTTGAATACTTTATAACCCAAATCACCAGGGGTGAAATAGAATTTTTCGTAATAAGCCGGATCGTCTGGGATATGCATTTTTCGGTATTTCCCAAGATAAGATCCATCCGCATCTAAAACAGCCGTGGTATTGTGGTATAAACCTTGTGTGCGTTTTTCAAAAAGCGAAGCAATGATGACCACACCCAGCTCCTTGGCTACCGCACTTAATGCATCGGTAGATGGACCGGGAATGGTTTCGGCCAGAGAGAAATTATCGTAATTCTCCTCATCGCAGAAGTACAAGGAAGTAAATAACTCTTGCAAACACACAATCTGGGCACCTTTAGCAGCTGCCTCACGCGTTTTTTCGATTGCTTTTTGCAGGTTTTCTTCTTTGTTTGCGGTACAGCTCATTTGTACCAATCCAACGTTTACTTTAGCCATCTTTTTGAATTGAGCTGCAAAATTAATTAATTC
>Ga0078894_10002939_pt1 | contig 12905 bp, 22 predicted proteins | sample LauGreSu1BDMLBSD_2_FD_67506 | JGI IMG/M metagenome (GOLD analysis project Ga0078894, IMG submission 67506) | Freshwater lake microbial communities from Lake Michigan, USA - Su13.BD.MLB.SD (version 4) (version 4) | ecosystem: Environmental > Aquatic > Freshwater > Lake | place: Lake Michigan...
TAATTGTTGTGAATTCAACTGAATACCAACAGCTATTAAAAGATAAAAAAATATTTGAACAATTGCAAACGGATCACAAAGCACTTGTAAAGTTAAAAACAGACATTGAACAGGAGCTCGCTAAACAAGTAGCTTACAACAATAAAATGATAGACGATTTAAATAAAATGCAAAAAGAATTAATATTAAAACGATTGCATATATTAAAATTGTACATTGTTATCGTTGTCATGGGATTAGCAATGGGTGGAGGAATTTATCTTAGAATGAAAGGAATATTATGAAAAACATTATTGACACAATCAAGCACTTTTACAAAAAAAGTCCGTCTATAGCAACATTTTTATTAGGAGTAATAGTTGGTTTGTTTCTAGCGTTTATTTTTTAATATGTGGAGAGGAATAACAAATTTAGTAAAAGCTGCAGCTGCCATGCTGCATAGTGGTGCTGTTCCTCCAAACACGCCTTTGCGCTACAAAGAAGATTTAAGCAAGGTAAATTTTCTTGCATCTAAAAAATTCTACGTAGTATTTTGGTCTGTCATTATTTTAGCTATTTTTTATATTGCTAGCATAGGAGTGTTATTTTTAACAGCTAGCGCTCCTAATTTGACGATTCCGTTTGTTTCTATTTTTACTGAAACGATTAAAATTCTTGCAGTTATTATTGCAAGCTATCTTGGAGTACAAACAGTATTAGATTATCGAATGCAGTCTAATTCTAATGTAGATTTGCAAGGTTCAAATTCATTTTCTCAGGAAATAGTAGATGAAGAGTTGATTGCTAAATTTGCAGAACAATATAAAACAGATCCTTCGTACGCTCCTATCGAATGGATAGAACGAGGAAATTCTATTGATGAATAATTGGCCAAAACAAAATTACCAAACAATGATTGACTACTACGGTCCGGTAGGAGAAAATCAAACTCTTTTAACGTTGCCTTATACGTTAAAACTTGCTTGGGATTCTTCTGCAGTTGTTAAGCGTCTTACTTGTAACGTTAAAGTTGCTGAATCCGTGTATTCAATTTTTGAACAAACATTAAAACTATACGGAGAACGAGAATTGCGTAGATTAAAGCTTGATGTATTTGGGGGTTGTCTGAACGTTCGAAAAATGAGGGGTAGTGCAACTTCGTGGTCGATTCATTCCTGGGGGGCAGCAATTGATTTAGATCCGGATAATAACCAACTTAAGTGGGATAAAACTAAAGCGACTTTTGCTAAAAAAGATTATGAACCGTTTTGGAAAATTGTCGAAGCCGAAGGTTGGGTAAGTTTAGGAAGACAGAAAAATTATGACTGGATGCACTTTCAAGCAGCTACACTCTAAAATTAAAACGACTTATAAGGAACTTACTTCCGACGAGACGGAGCGCTTGTTGTTGAACATTAAGCACAGACAAGCAAATCTTAAAGAATTGTCAAGTTACTTGTCGGAATTAGAAAGCCAGCTTGCATTAATATTTGCTGCTTCTCCAGATGTAATTGTATTGTTAGACAAAGACGCTAAAATTTTAAAAATTAGCGATGCTGCATATTCAGTACTAGAATACAATCGAGGAGAATTAATAGGAAAGTGCTTGTGGGATTTTATTGCTTTAGATGATTTAGATAAAACGAGAGAACGCTTCTTAAATTTGCAAATAAGAGATAACGAATTTGAGACAAATGCTTTAGTAAATCGCTGGATATCTAAAACTGGAAAACTCGTTAAATTGGTCTGGAGATTTTCTTTGTTTAATACAGAAAAAAATTACACTGTTGGTATAGCATCAGATGTTTCGGTGTTCGGAAACAATGAAAAATTCGATGTCAAAACTCTTCAGAAGGCAGTGGATTTATCTACGGACGGAATTATTGTAACGGATTCTTTTAGTAAACATAATACGATAGTATATGTTAATGAATCTTTTTGTAAACTAACGGGATACGACCGAGAAGAATTTGTGGGAAAAAATGGAAAATTCTTGCAAAGCGAAGAATGTAAAAATTCGAGAGTTATTACAACGTTGAGAGATTGCATTAAGACAGGAAAAGGATGTGACATACTTCTCCAAAATGTTAAAAAGAACGGAGAAGTGTTTTATAACAGATTAATGGTATCAGCTGTTAGAGAAGGAGAAGATGTAATTAACCATATTTGGATATCCAAAGACGTTACTAATGAAATTGGAATTAAGTATGAGTGGTCACCGAATACAGAGAGAGGATTTTATTTTTTAAATGAGTAGAAATACAGACGCATTACAGAAAAACAATTACGAAGGAAATGGTTGGTCGAAATACCAAATCATGGTACTGCAGCAACTTGATGATCACAATTCGGTGTTACAAAATTTAAATAAAGAACTAATCGAAATAAAGCAAAGTAATGCTGTATCAGAAACAGAACTTAAAATGTGGAGAGCACAAACAATGCTTTCGATTGAAAAGTTAACTAGCGACGTCGATAGCATTTTATATGATGAAAGTGGTTTAAGTCGTAAAATTCAAGCTCTAGAAAAAACAAACGAAGTGGAAGAAAAAGTGAGTACTAAAACAAAAGCTGTGTGGGCAATGGTTGGTGCCATTTTAACTTTTTTGGCCAGCTTGGGAGCAAAAATTATCGAACTTGTTGTAAAATAACAAGTTAACTTTTTCTTGTTGTCTTGTCCGTTTAACTCATGTATGGTAGTTCTTGTAACAATCAAACATATGACAGACACATTACAAGTCCTAACCCTAGATGAAGCAATCAGCCGAGTTCCTGCAATTGGAGCTACAGGCCCATCGGAGCGCGTTTCAAACCGTTATCAATTCGTATCAACTCGAGAAATCCTTGAACGCGTTCAAGAAGACGGTTGGCTCATTACTGGCGTAACCGCTCAGAGCCGAATGCCTGACGCCCAACATCGGGTAACTCTTGTCCATGAAAATAGTATCGAAAAGGCACGCCAAGCCGTCGGAAATTTAGCAACCCAACCGGACGAAGGAATTCCTCGGATTGAAATGTTTAATTCGCACAACTTGACTAAACGTCTCATGTTTGCTATCGGTTATTTCAAATTTGTTTGTTCTAACGGACTCATTGTTGCTAGTGGTCCTGCGGAAACTATTCGTACTAAACACCGTTTTTCTGGTGATCGCCTTAACGAAATCATGGAGCAAGTTTCTTCGATTTCTGAACGCTTTCCTGTTATTAATCAAACTATTAATGATTTCCGTTCTCGTCAACTAACAGAAGGAGAGCAAGTTGCTTACGCTCAGTTTGCAATCAAAGGCCGCTTTAATTATCGTCCAGAAATGCCTAAACGTTTTCGGGACATGGGTCGCACCGTGGAGAAGTTGCTTGCCCATCGCCGTGAAGAAGACAATGGCAATACAACGTGGCAGGTTTTCAATCGAGTACAAGAAAATCTCATGATGGGTATGGAAGGATTTTCTCGTCCTATTCGTGGATATTCCGACTCAGTTCGTGTCAATCAGCTTCTTTGGAAGGGAGCAGAGACTACTCTAAAGTTTGATTCTCAATCCCTTAATGCAGCTTTAATGAATTTGATTGTCAAAGACGGCAAAAAGGGCAAGATTGCAGCTTAATGAGCAACTTAGACCGTAAGTTAGTTGGACGAAAGGGTTTTGTTCAATATTACTTTAAAGGAATGCAAATGAGCAAAGAGTGGGGAGTGGTCGTCGATCAAGACGCCACTCTTATCACTATAAAACGAGACATCGATGAACAGTTGATAAATTTTATTAGAAACAAAGATAAATGGTTGTTGACGAATTCCTTTGACGGTCCTATGCTAGGTACAGAATTTGTTTTTAATGATTAAAAAACCAAAGATTTTTGACGACTTGAAGCTCAACAAGGCTGAGTTAAGAAAAGTCATGTGCTTATTGGCTAAGAGATTGGGCGTAAAAAAAGTAGTATTTAACCGCAAAGCCAAAAGAGTGAGGGGAACATATAATTGCTTTAAGCAAGTAATATACATTGATACAAAACAAACAAAACGAGACATGCTTTTAACTTTCTTTCACGAAATGGGTCACCATTACGCAATTAAACGTAATTTGTGGTTGAGTTATCATCTATGTACAGTCGAATCGATGGCTGTTGAAAAAATTTTTCTTATTGAAAACAAAGTAGATAAAATTGGTAAGTCCCTTTGGAATAAGTACGTAAACCACAAACAGTGGGGGAAATATAGATATGTATATCCAAAATCCCAAAAAACAGCAATTATGAATACTATTACAAACAGCTAATAATGAGTGATTTGACATCATTTGTATACGAAGACGGATCACATTTTTATTTTGATTCGGAAAACTACAACGGAGCTGAATTTCAATTGTCTATTAAATACGAAGACGGAGACATGATTAAGTGGACTTGGAACGGAAAAAGGATGACAGGAGTTCTTAGAGAAGAAGGATTCAATCTTGGTCTATTTAAAATCAATGAGGTAAAAGCTCTTGATTAATTTTTTAAAAGAACTTTCAATATTTGATAGAATTACTTTTCAAGAAAGTACTCACTCGTATTATATTGACGGAGCTCCGACTAATAGCTTATCTGTAACTCAATTGATCAAAGGCTACAAGCCAAAATTTGATCAGCAACAGATTGCTGCACGTGTTGCTAAAAAACGAAAATGTCCAATTGATGTAGTGTTGGCTGAGTGGGAATTAAACAATCTATATTCGACTACTTTAGGTTCTATGTTGCACAAGTACATAGAAAACTTTTATGCAAATAAACGTTTGGGTTTTGAAGGAGACTTTAATGGTCTTGGTTGCGCGGAGCGAAAAAAAATAAAAGCAAACTTACCTATTTTGGTTGGACATTTTCATAATTTTTATGCGAAAAATCGTCACCTACTATGCGCTAAAAGCGAAATAGTTTTAGGAGACTTTGAAGGTTCTAAAGTATGCGGCATGTCTGATTTACTCGGTTATAATACAGAGACAGATAAATTTGAGATATTAGATTTTAAAACAAACAAACGTATGGAAAGACGGTCTAAGTGGGGGGATCGGCTATATACTCCATTCAATAATATGTACGAAGGAGAAGTTAACGAGTATACTATACAGCTGAATTGTTACAAATATTTTATCGAGAAATATACTGCTATTGAAATTGACAAATTAAAAATTGTTTGGCTTAACGCTCTAAACGAAGACTTTGAGCTAATAGAATTAGAAAACATTCAACCACAAATTAAAGAAGTATTTCAACAACTCACATCAGCTTTTTAATAACTAATAGTATTAGAAGAGAGGCTAAATATATTGGAGCTGCTAGTATTATTTGATCTAACAAATACGCTGTTGATGTGCTAATCCATACCAAGAGACAAAAAGGGCAACTAGCTAATTTTAGTACGAATTTAGCATATCGATTGGAAACTTGTAAAGATTGTTTGTACAGAAAGTCTGGAAAATACTTGTCTGGATTATTTGCAATAAACCCTAGATATTTCAGTCTAATATTTTCAAAACAACCAAGCAATTGACTGTAATGAATGAACCAGTCAGTACAAAACCAAATAACTCCAAAAGCAGCAACCCAGCAAGTTCCTAGAAAAAAATTAATAAAAAGCATAAATAAACTATAACTAATTATGAACTTTAAAGATCTTTACAATCGTGTATTCGCAGTTGAACAAAATCAAGAAATTGCTGATCCAGCTGATTTCGATGATGTAGATCCTCTACCGGTTCCCGAGCCAATCGATCTAGCTACTGATGACATGGGAGATAGTGAAATGGCTCCAGCTGCACCTATGACTGGAGGAGGAGCTGGTACTCTTACTGATTATATTACCCAACTCGAAGAATTTGCCAACAAATTAAACGGAACTGATGGATCTTCTCTTCAATCTTTAGTATCTCAATTAGATAAAGTCGAAAGTCCATTTGAGGGCATTTATAGTAGAACGAGTGCAGAAATTGTTGATGCTGCTAAAACTTTACGGTCTGTTTCAGAAAAATTAAAAAACTTTATTATTCACGCTGCTAAAAAGTAATTGATAATTTTATTTTTAGTTGGATAATAACTTCGTGGATTTAAACCAGGAGTTTTTAATAGAAACGTTTTTTTCGTATTGTAAGAGACCAATACATAAACGATATCAAAACGTCTTTAATGCGGAATGTCCTGTATGCAAAGAGGGTAAATCTACCGGACGCTCAAGAAGACTTTTTTATTTTCCTCATAAACAATACTTTTATTGTCATAATTGTGTAAAGTCTTGGAGACCCTTTGAATGGATTAAAGAAATTACAGGCTGGACGTTTCCAGAAATCATTAAAAAGAACAAACAAAAAGAAGGAACTTCTCAAGTTACGCGACACGTAAGTGCCTCAGCACAAGCTAAAAAGATTGTAGAAATTCCTGATTTACCTGAGAATTCAATTAATTTAGCGGATAAAGCTCAAGTAGATTATTTTAAAGATAACAAATTTGTTAAATTGGCTTTGGAGTGCTGTGAAAAGAGACGTTTATGGACAGCTATTAATAGCTCCAAACGATTCTACTTGTCGTTGGAAGACAGAGTGCATAAGAATCGTTTGGTCATTCCGTTTGTGTCTCATAACGACAAAGTAACGTGTTATCAAACCAGAGCTTTAACCGAAAATCAATTTCCTAAGTATCTTACTAAATTTGGAGAAAAAGAATTATATGGAATTAACAAAGTAGAAGAAACGGTTCCTTATGTGTTTATATTTGAAGGGCCAATTGATTCTATGTTTGTTAAAAACGGAGTTGCTATAGCATCTCTGGCTCCAACCGAACGGCAACTCCAACAGCTTTCTAATCTGATTGGATATGAACAAATTTGGATATTTGATAATGACAAAAACAACAAACAAGTTCAAAGAAAAATTGAAAAATATGCTAACGAAGGCAAGCGAATATTCATATGGCCAGAGCAATTTTTAAAATTTAAAGACTTTAATGAGATTTGCTGTAGCTTAGAACTAGATGAAATTCCGTGGAAATTTGTTGTTAAGAATTCAGCTAAAGGGGATGAAGCTAGAATTAAACAAAAGTTATCAAAGTACCACTTATCGAGAACCCATTGAAGGTACACCAAGGCTCAGACCTTTAGCCATTTGACCGATTCCTTGAACTACCGTTTTAACGTCGGTTTCTTGTTCTTTTTGAATGTAATCAGCCAAATCCAACATTTTTTTGTACAACGTTTCGGCTTGAGGAATATCTTGTTTATGTTTTTTTATCGTTTCTAGATTGTATTGAAATTTGTGTTCTGTTGTTTCAAACGGTCTAAGAGTTTCAGGCGGAGGATTGTTTGAAGAAGGTTTTGATGGCTGTTTTTCTTCCCCATCGAGCCAATAATTTTCATTTAAATGTCTGTATGCTGTTGCAATTAAAGATTTAAATGATTCTTGAGTTGTTTGTTGTTCAGTTTCTGCTTCTTGTTGTTTGTATTTAGACCAATCAAAAGGTACAGAAGAAGTTTTTTCGCCGTTGCCAATAAATTCTGCATATGCCTCTTGTTCGTTTTGAATTTTGCCGTCTTTTGGATTCAAAACCGAAATTAGTTGTTGTTTAAATAATTGATACGCTGCATGAGCTGTTTCGATAAGCTTTCTGACTGTAATCTCGTTGTATAATAAAGCAACGCGTTCGTCCTGTGGAGCTAGTTGAGTTCCGTTTATGTAAACTTGAGGATTAAAAAATATTTTTTTGATAAAATCTTGAGCGGGAGGAATTTTATCTATTGGTAGTTTTGATTTATTCGAGTTTCTCCTAATCGCTAATAGATATAAAATAGTGGAATAAATACCTAATGTCGGAGGTTGAATGTTGTCTAGCCTTGCTTGTCCAAATGCTTGTTTGTTGGTTGCAAAATAATCAGCTTTTACGTCTTTTGCCCATTGTATAATTGCTGGATAATCTAAAGGAATTTTAGGAATATTATCCTTTTTTATGTTGGCAATAAAACCATCGAGTATTTTTTGAGCTTCTCTGACGTCACCACCGGAGCGGCCTTTTAGTACTTGATAAAGCTGGGCAAATAAATCCAATAATGGATAAGCATTCATTAAAAACCTTTCATCATATTTGTCCGATGAATGAGTGTATCTAGAAAATGAATTTGCTGCCGTAGAAGCAACATTTACAAACTCCGTTTCGTTTGGAAAAGGAAAAGTTGCTCCGTATTTGTTATTAAACACAGATTGCAGAGTTTGATATACTTTGCCCGTTTTTAAAAAACTATTGAGAGTTTCCGACTCTGATGTCGAACTAACTGAAGCAGTCGTTGTATCTGCCTCGGTTAAGTTTACTAGGCTTTCAACTAAATGGACAAAATTAATCATTCAATTAATTATTTATCAATAAAAAATTTAAATTTGAATAAATAAACTGTATGAAGAAGACTTTTGATCAAATATGCGCTGAAATTCTAGGAGAGGTATTAAACACTACGACTCCTCAACCTTCTGCAGCAAATGCTCAGCCCCAACAACAAAATCAACAGCAAAATCAGCAGCAATATCAAAAGACCCCAACTCCCACAGCTGCACCAACGACCAATACCCAGCAAGGAGACGATCAACTACTTCAAGCATTACAACAAAAAATGCAAGACGAAAAGTTTAAGCAACAATTAATGCAAATGCTTAAATCTCCTCAGCAGTTTCCTACTAAATAATTTAAATGAAAAGCCGTTGTGTATATTGCGGCTCAGTTGATTACGGAAAGGGTTGTCGCTATGGTCCGCACGGAGTACACTTCCATCCCAACAATTCAACAAAATGTGCATATTGTGGTTCATCTGATTATGGAAAGGGTTGTAAGCTCAATCCTACAACTAATTTGCATGTGCATGGTATCGCTTATAACAGCATGATTAAAGATTCAATTCAGAGCTTTTTAGATAATGAAATTCTTCTTAAAGAACTTAAAAAGAATTATACAGACTTTGCTGCGTTTGAACGCGGAATTATAGATGAATCAGGAAATAAAATTAAAGATCCGATTACAGAAGAAGAGAAAGCTTCCTTCGGACCTTTTGTAAAAACAATCATTCGTTTAAAAAAATACCTCGGAGCAAAAACCGAATTGATGGAGGCTAGTACAAAGCTAACCGAATGTTCGGTTCAGCACGGGGATTTGATCAAATACAAAAAATTACTCGAATATCAAAATCGTATAACAGATAACATAAATGATCTTTATCAAACCCTCGATGAAGCTCACCGTGACGGATTATCGTTTGAAGATATAAACAAATTAATCAAGGCTTGACATAATTTAGAAGTGCTGTATTCTTCTATGCATGCCAAACATTAATATAACTCTAACTGAAAAAGAACTCAGCACTGCAATTTCTGGATTGTTGTTTTCGTGTTCTCTAAACGTCGTCTCTAATACAAACAAAGACTTTCAACAAGAACTTTTCGAATTGGCTAAAAAGCTAAAAGACAATTGTGCAGAAGTCAAGCTAGACAATGTACAATTTTTAAAAGAAGAAAATTATGAAGATGAAACTTCAGAGTTGATTTTAGAAACATTTAAGAGTAATATTCAAACAATCACGTTTGAAGAAATTTAAAATGAGTCAAAAGAAGTATATTTCAACAAAGGTAATAGAGTTAGGCTCTTGTGCTTTCCGTCAATGGCGAGCCGAAGATACCCATTGTAAATACGTACATGGGTACCAACTAAAAGCCAAATTTTGGTTTGAAGGAGAGCTTGATGAACGAAATTGGGTTGTTAATTTCGGAGGACTAAAAGAACTTAAATACCAACTTCAAAAACAATTTGATCACACTTTGTGTATTGCTGTTGATGATCCTTTGGTGTCGTTATTTCACGAGTTGCATGAAGCTGGAGGTTGCGATCTTCGAATCATGGGAGATGTTGGTATAGAAAAAACCGCTGAGTGGTGTTTTAAGAAAGCGAATGAATATGTTAAAAACCAAACCGATAATCGATGTAAAGTCATTAGAGTAGAGGTTTGGGAACATGATCTGAACAGTGCAATTTACGAAGAAACTAGTCAATATTTTACGGGAGCGGAAAAACTTTAATTATGAATGACATTAATACAGAAACGTTGTTCTTATCAGATGATAAGATTTTTTATACAGTAGAAGGGGAAGGAGAGTATGTGGGACAGCCCTCAGTATTCATGAGGATGTCGATGTGTAATCTTACTTGTAAAGGTTTTGCTTCAGCAGATAGCCCAAACGGCTGTGATTCTTTTATTTCATGGTCAGTAAAAAACAAGATGACTTTTCAAGAAATCTTTCAGTTAATGGAAGAGAAAAATTACATCGAGCATCTTAAAAATAGAGCTATTTTTAAACTAACTGGCGGAGAACCTCTGATTCAAGAAAAGCAACTTCTCAAGTTTATTGAAGCTTTTAACGAGCGTTATGGGTTTAATCCTCGAATCGACTTTGAGACGAACGCCACTCTAGTTCCAAACGAACGTTGGAAAACTGATTTTTGTGCTACATTTACTACCTCTCCAAAACTAACAACGAACGGAGATCCAGAAGAAAAAACGTACAAGCCGGAAGTATTAAAATGGCACGTTGATCACAATTCAGGATTCAAATTTGTGATCTCTTCAGATCGAGATATTGAAGAAATATGGAGAAAGTATATCGATGACTTTGAAGGAATCAATGTGCCGCTGCAACGTGTTTGGTTTATGCCTTGTTGCGGTTCGAGACAGGAACACATTGAGAGAGCTCAGGCTGTAGCTGAATACGCAAAAGCAATGCATGTTAATTTTAGTCCGAGATTGCATTTGCTTGTTTATGACATGGCGTTGAAGGTTTGAAATTAAGGTGTAAATATATGCCATGAGAATTGCTATTACAGGGGCACAAAATTCAGGCAAAACTACGCTAATTGAAAATTTCTTAAAAGAATGGCCTATGTACAAAAGGCCAAATAAAACTTATAGGGATATTATTAGCGAAAAAAATCTGCCTTTAAACAAACAAGGAACAAAAGAATCCCAAAAAGAAATTCTTAATGCGTTGGTTGATGAAGCTCAAGGCGTAGCAGCAACGGACGATAAATTTGTAATCTTTGATCGCTGTGTTATTGATAATATTGCTTATAGTCTTTGGCACCACGCTAAGCAAACCCCTGGTTTTGATCCTGAATTTATAATTGATTCAAAAACTATTGCTGCTCTAGCCCTAAAACATATAGATGTAATTTTTTACATACCTGTTAGAAAAGAAATACCAATTGTTTCCAAAGAAAATAGAGAGACAGATGAAATCTTTAGAGAAGAGATTGATAATATTTTGAGCTCTATGGTCACTTCATATGAAAGCGGTTCTGGGGCATTCTTTCCAAGAGAGGATTGTCCTGCCGTCATAAGACTTGAAGGACCGCCAGATATGAGAATTCCTCAAATGCGCTTGTATATTAAACCTGACGGTTTGTTCTTTGGAGAAAGCGATGGCTCTTTAATTGATCCTTCTAAGCTTTAACTTAGCTGCAAAGTCCTCGAATTTTTTACGGGGCTTTTCTGCATTTAGACTCGTTTGAGCGGCCATTTCTAAGTCCGGAGAATTTAGCTCAATGTTGCCACAATAAGGAACTGGTAAGTATTTGATTATTTTATCAAAGTGGTTTTTAAGAAAATAATCAACGTGTTTGTTTTTGGGTTTAGTTCCTACACAAATTACCTTAGGAAAGGAGCTTTGTTGAGTTTTATAAAACGATTCGATAGAGTTCAGACAAAACCCAAAAATAAGTCTTCTACCGTCTGCTGTATTTAAAGAAATGTTGTGGCGTTTAGCAAAATCGATTGCTTTTTTAAGGCCGCGTTCAAAGGACGGATACACATCCATTACACAAATCCGAGATTTTGGAAAATTTTTAATCATTGTATAAAATTTTTTGGTGGTTTGCCAATACGTACATTTAAAATGCCGTTGTAAAATTCGTCACTTAAAATTACATCGTGTTCTAATTGTTTCTTTATTTCTTTATACCCCAATTCCCATTTGGATCCACACCATTCAATTATCTCGAACGTAAAATTTTCTTTGCCATACTTGGATATGTCTTCATTTAGCTCTTTAGAAGAACCTGTATACGTCTTCCAATCGGATTCTTTGTGGTCTATGCGGTTTCTGGTCTTTCCTTTAAGAGGCTTCCGCTTAACTCTTGATGTACATTGCTTTTTTCCGATATATTTCTTGTTATTGACTTTATTTGTAATAATATAAATGAACCCAAACGGATTTTCTTGTACTAGTATTTCGCCTCTTAAAACCCAATGTCCTAGTTCCATAATTAGCGTTTGGATTTTTTCTTTTTTCTTTTGTTTTTCTTTTTGTATCGAAGGCCTTTTCTTGTCATTACGCCACCATAAAGACTTGCAGGTGTGCGGGCATCTCCTGGGGCATAACTGTCCCCACTAAATGCGGTAGCAGTTGATCCGACGTTTGGTCCAAAGACAGATCCAACTCCCCCAGCTTCAGAGTCTTCCACCAATATCGATGTCACTAAGTTTGTAAAATCCATAAAAGTATTTATGTTGAATGTTGACATTTACTATAAATAACGGACATTAACCAAGTCGCTGTTAGGTCCACTCAAAGCGTTATAGCGGAGCTCCGTTGGGAGATAGATAAACAGGATCAGCGATTAATAAATAAAAAACACTACTCGATGTGCGCTTTATGCGTGACCGTTGCTTGGCATTAGCCAGGACCACTCAAGCCAGCCCTTACAGAGTAACCGAGGGGGCATATTAGTTTTACTTTTTGAAGCTTGTTACAACCATTCTGAGACTCGTTTTACACGGAATTTAAAGTTGGAGGTTCTTCCCACAAAGGGGGGACCTCCCATCTTCGATCTGATTAACCGGAACTTAAAGATACTTTAAAAGGGGCGTGGAAAAAAAG
>Ga0078894_10002942_pt1 | contig 12894 bp, 6 predicted proteins | sample LauGreSu1BDMLBSD_2_FD_67506 | JGI IMG/M metagenome (GOLD analysis project Ga0078894, IMG submission 67506) | Freshwater lake microbial communities from Lake Michigan, USA - Su13.BD.MLB.SD (version 4) (version 4) | ecosystem: Environmental > Aquatic > Freshwater > Lake | place: Lake Michigan, USA...
CGTGCAGTCCTCGGAAGACGGGACGGCGTTACCAACTGGAAGGCGCGGCGGATCCAACAGCGGCAAGCTGGGTGGTGATCGCGTTGGATCTCGGCGTGGGAGGGGTGGTTCTCCATCGAGAGGGTCCACAGGAATTCGTCCGGGTCCGGGCGTTGCCGGAGTAGTTCGGGATGCCAGGGGACGACGGAAGTTCGGACGATCTGCGACCGGAGTTTATGGGCGCATTCGCGTCGTCAGTGGCAGGGGCTCTTGAGTCCGCGAAGCCAGCACTCGAGAAATGCGCAGCGGATCCTCCCAGAACCCGCCCTCGAGACGAACCTCACGAACGGGCTCACCCAGTCGACCATTGCCCAGCAGGCTTATTTGCCGTCCGGATCCGGCAAGCACAGCGCGGTGCTCCGGCCGCAGAGTCAGGGAACGGATGGGACCGGGAAGTTGAAGGCGGGAAATCTCCCGCCACGAGGGGACATTCCAGAAGCGAAGCTCGCCGTCCTCGGCTCCGGTGAGGAGCGTCCGGGAATCCGCAACGAAGGCCATGGCGGTAACGGGCGTCGGCTGCGCTTCCACATCCGCGACCGTCCTGCGCTCTTCCACGTCGTGGACCACCAGACGTCCAGATCCAAACCCGGCACAGACGTATCGGGAGTCCCGCGAAATCGCCAGGCTCGTGGGCTCGCCCATCGCGAATTGGTATTGGTCGCCAGACCCTGGCTTGAAGACACCCACCCCTCCCGGCATGGCAAACGCAATGGAGAGACCGTTTGGGGTCACTTGGAACAGTCGGACCTTCGCCACCGGTCCAGGCAGTTCTCGCCCGTGGCTCCCATGAAAGATCCGCAGAAGGGCGTCCCGTCCGAGGCAGGCGAAGAAACTGCCGTCTTCCGAAACCTGATCCGGGATGCCACCCGGCAGGGGATTGAGTTGAAAGGCGCTCAGACGCTGGCCCAGGCCATAGTCCCAGACCTCGATCATTCCTGATTCCCGCCATTGCAGCGTGCTTCGACTCCCTGGGGCGAAGGCAATGGTCCGGCCAGGAAGGCGGATCGGGGGCGAGAACGGATCCGCAACAGCCCAAACCCGCGAGAAGCCGTGTGGTGACTCGCCGAACCCGACGGCCATCCACTTTCCGTCCGGGGCAAAGACGGGATCCCCGACCGGGTCCGCTGCGGGAAAATCCTTCCATTCACCAACCATTTGGACCCCTTCCCACCGCCACGTCCGGACGCTGCCATCCGCGGAGCAGGTCAGCATCCCCTGGTTCGCCGGAAGAAATCGGAGGTTGCCGATCCGATCCGTGTGACCGTGCAGATAACGCTTTGCGCCCCAGTCATTCGCCTCCCGCAGGATCAGTCGTTGATCACCGCCAGCGCCGGTTTGAACCAGTCGATCTCCCGAGGGACTCAGGAACAATTGAACTCCGATCCAACGGTCCAGCTGTTCCACGTGTTCGGTTGTTCCGTTCGCGAGGCTCTCAATGCGGAGGAGTCCGTCCCCGCTGATCATGGCCCTTCGCCGGGAGTCCCCGGACAAGGCTACGGCAACCGCTGGAGCTTCCGCCAACGGCACGGTAGAGGATTCAAGGCCTCCACCCGACGTCCATCGTCGCACTGCACCCGACGAGTCCATCACGGTCAAGGCGCCGTCCGGAGACCAAACCGTTGTTGCTGAGCCAACGATCGGTATGTCGATCCTCGGCCTTCGATCCAATGATCCCAGAACGGAGAGCCCTGTGTTCGGGCTATGGACGGAGGTCTCGACGGCAACCAGCTCTCGATCAGGACTTGCAGCCAATCCGACGACCGGATGCGTTCCCACGGTTTCCACCGAGCCGGTAGTCAGGTTGACCCGATGCAATCCGAGGTCATCCCCTACCCAGACCGTCCCTTCGACGGAGGAAGCGGTGACACGGCGTCTCCGCACAGGCGCGGGGAGAGGGTACTCGGAGATGACGAATCCGCCTTCGGCCGGGACAACACGAATCCTGCCGGAGGTGACGAGGACGACCTGCCGATGATCGGCGGAAGGCATGGAATCCAGAACCGGATCCGGGCCTTGCCAGCAGGTTCGTTCGTTGTTTCCGCTGCACCGTTGACGGAGAAGATGCCATTCGATTCCGCACCGGTCGGGCATCCCACTGGATGGCCCGATGCCGTCCAGCAGACGGGAAGCTGTTCTGAGGTCACCTTCTTTCAGGGCGCGTCCCGCGAGGCTGACGTCCGCGATGTAGCGGTTGACCTCGAGTTGGGACCTGCGATCGGCATCCGTGCGCCGAGTGTTTTCCTGATGATTTGCGAAGAGGACCCACGCCACCAAAAGGGCTCCGAGAAGCAGCAGTGAGGCAGAACCCAGGACGGCCAATCCAGGCTCGCGGATAGCCCATCGCCGGAACCGTAGGATCCGACCGGGCGCTGGAGTCTGGAGCGGCTGGCCGCGAAGGGCCCGCTCCAGCTCCGAGGCCAGGATCGAGGCGCTGGAGTACCGGTTGGCAGGATCCTTGGCGAGGCACCGCAGGACGATCTGCTCCCATTCAGGGGGAATCTCCGGATTGAGACGCCGCGGCGGGACCGGCTCCGCATGGAGAACGCTTTGAAGGATCGCAGAGATGGATTCCCCAGAAAATGGCGGCTGTCCGGTGAGGGCGAAGTAGAGCAACCCGCCCAACCCATAGACATCCGTGCGGGTATCGATGCGGCGTTTCCGGGCAACGACCTGCTCGGGCGCCATGAAACAAGGCGTTCCCAGGATCTCACCGCTCTGGGTGAGGTCTCCATCGGGTTCGATCAGCTTGGCCAAGCCGAAATCGGTTACCTTGGGTTCACCTGAAGGTGTTACGAGGACGTTCGAGGGTTTCAGGTCCCGGTGGAGGATGCCTTGGTCGTGGGCATACTGGATGGCCAAAGCAACGGTGCGCACCAAGGCCGCTGCATCCTTATGTGGCAATGGCCGGCGACGGGCGAGCGTCCCGAGATCCTGCCCGGGAACATAATCCATCGAATAATAGGGGACCCCGCCCTGATCACCGATCTCATGGATCGCAACGATCTGAGGATGTTGCAGGCGGGCGGCCATGCTGGCCTCCGACCGAAAGCGGGCGAGTCGGACCGGATCACAGGACCGTCCTGCGGGAAGAACCTTGATCGCGACGTGTCGCCCCAGCGAACGCTGAACGGCGAGCCACACGATGCCCATGCCTCCTCGGGCGATCTCGCGGATCAACTCATAGTCACCCAGCGTCCGTGGCGGAGAGGGCTCGTTCAGGAGGCTCCCCCCTTCAGGAGGCGGGGAGGCGACCATTCGCGCCGCCGACAGGAGGCAACCCGGACAGGCTCCGCCCAAGGCAGCAGGATTGGAATTGGCCCGCGGGGTTCCGCAACGGGCGCAGCGGCCAAGTTCAACGGAAGGCATTTTGGTTGGCGGCGCCCTCGGGGACTCGGGTCAGCCGGAAAGCAGGGCCTCCTGATTCAACCGCAGTGCGGCGGTACTCCTTTCAAGACGGTCTCCAGGTGGTGCAGCTCTGCCTCGATTTCCCCTCGATCGGTCGGATCCGGAAGGGTTGCGGCAACCGCGTCTTGGATCCGCTCGCGGAACCGCTGGCGCGCTCGGAAGACGGCAACCTTGAGCGCTCCCTCCGTCGTGCCGAGCTGGGCCGCGATATCGACGTATTTCTGGGCATCCACATCACCCCAGATCACCGGGACGATGGCGTCGAACATCTGCGTCTGACCGCTCCGTGCGTAGTCACTTCGGACCGTATCGAAAACATGCTCGATGAGGCGGGTAGCCCAGCGCCGCTCGAACAACCAATCCGGTGATTCGCTGGTAGCAGGCTCCCGGGCGTAGAGGGCCTCTTCCGGATCGCAGTTGAAGGAAAGATGCACGGCACCGAACCCTCGCTTCTCGCGGGCGTTCCGGCGCCACTCATTGATGAGGTAGTGCTTCAAGCTGCTGAGCAGGAAGGTTCGGAAGCGGCCTCGCGATTGGCTGACGTACCCGACTCGGCCTTCCGAAAGCAGGCGATAGAAGAAGCCCTGCGTGAGATCCTCGGCATCGGCTTGCGAGTGACCGGAGCGACGAACGAAGGCATATAGGGGAGGCCAATAAGTCCGGCAGAGCTTCTCCAATGCCGCTTCGGCAGCAGCACTTCCGGCCTGACCTGCGGACAACACGACGCTCCAGTGGGTCGTAGCAAACGGCGAGGCGTGAGGAGGCATCGCGTCTGAGAATCCTGTGTTCATGGGTTTAGACTCCTTGGGTAGGGATTCTATAAGCTGGGGGCGTCCATTATGCCAGTCCATGTTATGGAAAAGTTTTGCCGCGGAGGCTGTCACCGGCGGTGGGTGTGAAGTCCCAGTGCATCTGGACACCATCCGCCATCAATCAGGTCCCGGTTCGGCGATTTCCTCCTCCAGAGACAGGGTCTTGAACGGTGAAAACGCCGATGCCACCCCATTCGATACGGGGACCCTGTCTGGGATTCCCCGTGCGATACTTGTTTCACGGGCGGCTAGGCGAGGCCGCCCAACCCGGGTACCCTCTCGCCGCAAATGGCAGGAAACGAAGTCTCCCTCACGCCGATGATGGCGCAGTACCGGCGGATCAAGTCGGAGCTGCCGAAGGATGCGCTGCTGTTGTTCCGGCTGGGGGATTTCTACGAGATGTTCTTCGAGGACGCGCAGGCGGGGGCGCAGCTGTTGAACGTCTCGTTGACGCAGCGCAACGGCGTGCCGATGTGCGGCATTCCGTATCATGCGGCCAATTCCTACATCGGGCGCATCCTGCGGGCCGGCCGCAAGGTGGCAGTATGCGACCAGACCGAGGAGGCCAAGCCCGGCAAGCTGGTCCAGCGGGAGGTGACTTCAATCCTCTCGCCCGGGACCCACTTCGATGACCGGTTGCTGAGCTCCGATCGCAACAACTTCCTGGCCGGTGTGGCAAGGGTTGGGAAGGAGATCGGGATCGCGGTGGTCGACTTGACGACGGGTGACTTCCGGGTCACGGAGCTGTCGGATTCCCGGGCGGTGCTGGCGGAGCTGGATCGGTTGCGTCCGGCGGAGCTGATCCTTCCGACGGAGGCGGCAGACCTGCGGGCTCTGCTCGAAGGCGGGGCGGTTGATGAGGGATCCACTCCGATCCCGGGGGCACCGGGCCGATTGTCATCGGGGGGCATCCTGATCGGGTATGACGACTGGACGTTCCTGCCGGAGACGGCGGTATACACGTTGCAGGAGCATTTCAAGGTGGCCTCACTGGACGGATACGGGCTGCGGGGCAAGGCGGCGTCGATTGGTGCGGCGGGTGCGGTGATCCACTACCTCGCGCAGCACCTGCGTCGGGACTTGACCCATCTGACGCGGCTGACGAGTTATCAGGTGACGGACTTCCTGATCCTGGACACGACCTCGGTGCGGAATCTCGAGGTGCTGGAGCCACTGCATTCGGACGGGAACCGTCAGACGACGTTGTTCGGGGCGATGAACCGGGCGGTCACGCCGATGGGGGCTCGGCGGCTGAGGGATTGGCTGACGCAGCCGTTGTCATCCGAATCAGCGATCAACGAACGACAGGATGCGGTGCAAGCGTGGGTGGGGGCGGGTCCGACGCTGGACGAGTTCCGGACGGCGCTGCGGGAGATGCGGGACCTGGAGCGGACGCTGGGTCGGCTGAGCCTGGCGTCAGGCAATGGACGGGACCTGGTAGCCCTGCGGTTGGCGCTGAAGCAGGTGCCGCGGCTTCGGGCGTTGGTGGAGTCCGTGGCAGGCCCGGCGGATGCACCGCTTGCCGGGCAGGTGGGAGGCAAGCTGCTTCAGCGGCTGGCCGGGGGATTGCAGGATCTGCCGGCCCTGGTTGAGGTGCTGGATCGTTCGATCGTCGATGAGCCGCCGTTGGCGGTGAAGGAGGGAGGATTGATCCGGGACGGGTTCAGTGCCGAGTTGGACGAGCTGCGAAACGCCTCGAAGGGAGGTAAAGACTGGCTGGCGAAACTCCAACAGGACGAGAGCGCCCGGACCGGGATCCCGAACCTCAAGATCGGGTTCAATTCGGTTTTCGGGTATTATCTGGAAGTGACCAAGGCACAGCTTTCCAAGGTGCCGGCGGAGTATATCCGGAAGCAGACCGTGGCCAGCGGGGAGCGCTTCATTACCCCCGATTTGAAGGTGATGGAGCAGAAGATCCTCGGAGCTGAGGAGCGTGCGGCGAAGCTGGAGTACGAGATGTTCCAGCGGGTGCGCGAGGAGGTGTTGTTGAATCTGCCGACCTGTCAGGAAACCGCATCGTCGGCATCGCAGCTCGACGTTCTGGCCGGCTTCGCCGAGGTCGCCAGGATGCACGGGCATAGCCGACCCGAGGTCCGGGATGAAGGCGTTCTTCGGATCCGGGATGGCCGGCACCCGGTGCTCGAACAGTCGATCAGAGGTGAGAGGTTCGTGCCGAATGACACCGACCTCGACGGTCCTATGCAGCAGATCATGCTGATCACCGGGCCGAACATGGCCGGCAAGAGTACCTATATCCGGCAGGTGGCGCTGCTTTCGCTGCTCGCCCATACGGGTGCATTCCTCCCCGCGGCGGAGGCCCGGATCGACCTCCTCGACCGCATCTTCACGCGGATAGGAGCCGCAGATGACCTCGCGCGAGGGCAGAGCACGTTCATGGTGGAGATGAGCGAGACGGCCAACATCCTGAACAACGCGTCCCGGCGATCACTGGTCATCCTGGACGAGATCGGCCGAGGAACGAGTACGTTCGACGGACTGAGCCTGGCGTGGAGCATCGTTGAGCACCTTCACAATCAGGTTGGGGCCAAGACCCTCTTTGCGACCCATTATCACGAGCTGACGGAATTGGGATCCGGTCCTGAACCTTCGGTTTCCTCTTCGACCGTCAGACTTTCACGGACGCGCAACTTCCACGTCGCGGTTCGTGAGTACAATGATCAGATCATCTTCCTGCGGAAGGTGGTGGCTGGAGGTACCGACAAGAGTTACGGCATCCAGGTGGCCCGGCTCGCGGGCGTTCCAAAAGGCGTAATCGATCGGTCGAAGGAAATCCTCCGGGTTCTGGAGGAGGCGGAGTTGAATCTTCAGCAGGTGGTTGGATCCGCACCTGTCGGTGCCCCCGGTATCCCGCCGGCGGCAGCCAAGGGACCGCGGAAACGAAGCGATCGCGACCGGTTACGGACGCTGGCGCCCTCGAATCAGCTCGATCTGTTCGGTAACGCGTCCGCCTGACGCGGAGCCTCGGAAAACAAAACGGGGTGGCTGCGTTGCGGCAGCCACCCCGGTTTTGATGTTGAGAACGACGGTGCGTCAGCTCTTCGTTTGCTCGGTCTGCTTGGCACCCTTGCCCGCCTCCGAGGCTGTTCCACGGGACCGGTAGTGAGAGGCGTAGTACCGGTTCTGGTAGTAGTGGTAGCTGTAGTAGTACGAGTCCCGACCCTCGAAATCGATGTCGTTGAGAACGAGACCGATGACGTGGATGCCCGCTTCGGTGATCCGTTGGACCGACCGTCGGGCATGCTCGCGCCGGATCTTGTTGAACTTCGTGACGAAGATCATGCCGTCGCACATGGCTCCGACGACCAGCGGATCGGCCACAGCCGATACGGGCGGACAGTCGAGAATCACGCGGTCGTATCGGGAGGATACCTCTTCCAGGAACTGCAGCATCCGCTTCGACGAGATGAGTTCGGAAGGATTGCTGGGTGTAGCGCCGCAGCACACGACATCGAGGTTTGGAACCTCGGACGTGTTGACGATTTCATCGATCGAGTGGACGCGCTCGGAAAGATACGCGCTCAGGCCGATCGGGCTTTTCAGCTGGAAGGCCTTGTGGACGGAGGGACGGCGCAAGTCCGCATCCACCAGCAGCGTGCGCAGGCCGGTCTGGGCGGTGACGATGGCGAAGTTCGAGGCGACGAGCGACTTGCCCTCGGACGGAATCGTCGAGGACACGCCGATGTTGCGAAGGCGTTCGGCATTGCGCGCCAGGGACACCGTAGCGCGGAGCGTCCGGAAGCCTTCGGCGGCTCCGGAAGTCGGGTGTCGATGGGCCTGAAGGTCGCGCTCGACGACGGAGGTCGACTTGATGTTGGGGACGTAGCCGAGGAACGGCAGGCCGAGGTAAACTTCGACGTCCTCCTGACTCTTGACCGAGTCGTCGAGGAAGTTGACGAAGAAGGCGAGGGCGAGACCGGCGAGCAGGCCGCCGATCAGCGAGCCGACGATGATCACCGGCTTGTTGGGTTTGACGGGGCGGACCGGGATATCCGCCTGGTCGACCACGCGCATGTTCTGGAGGACGTCCTTCGAGCTGAGGTCATACTCCTTGGTTTTGGCAATGATCAGCTGGAACATGGCCTCGGCGCGCTCCTTTTTCCGGTTGAGCACGTCGTAGTTGACCTTCAGGTCATTGAGTTTGTTGACCTCGGCCTCCGCTTCGGTGGCCTTCTTGCGGGCGCCTTCCAGATTGGCTTTTTCGAGGTCGACACTGGCCTGCATGGAGTTGAAGGCCCGGAGGGCCTCGGCCTGCAGTTTCTGGCGATCCGACGCCACGGCACTGGCGAGCGCCTTGTATTGCGGGTGCTTCGGTCCGTAGCGGTTGGTGATCGACGCGAACTGCGAAAGGCTGGTGCCCAGGGACACCTTGATCTGTGCCACAGACGCGTCCTTCGCGACTTCCGGGAAGTCGGCGATGTCCTTGCCCGCGGTCTTCCACCGCTGGGCCTCGTCCGCGAGGCGGAAGCTGTTCTCGGAGCGGAGGCGCTGAAGTTCAAAAGCTTCCTTGGCCTGACGATACCCGCTGTAGACCACGTTTACGTCCTGATCGAGGGAGACGGCACCGTTCTTGGCGCGGTAATCCTGCAAAGACTGGATGGCCCGGGTGAGTTCCGTTTCCTGCGTGGCCTGTTCCTGCTTGAGGAGGCGCAAACCGGACAGGGCCCGGAAGGATTTCTGGTCCTGATTGTCCGTGATGAAGATCTCCACGAGCGTGTTGGCGATGTCCCTCGATCGGGAGGCGACTGGATGCCGGACCTTGACCTCGACCAGCCGCGTCAGGCGCATTGGGGAGATGGTGATGTCCCCGTTGACGGCCGCCGCACGATCCATCGCCCCCTTGTATCTGGGGTCCTCATCCAGCTTCAGTTTCTGGATGACTTTTTCGATCAAGCTCCGGGATTGGAGGTTCCGGTACTGCGTCTGGAGGTACTCCTGATCCTTGCTTCCGACCGCGATGCCCTCACGGAAGCTGAGGACGCCGGCACTCTCAGGATTGATCTCCAGGCGAGCGCCCGACTCGAAGATGGGCGTGGCCCGGAAAGCGTAGATGAAGCCGGCCGTGAGGCAGACGACAACGATGAACACGATCAGCCAGCGGCGTTCCAGAAGGACGTGCCAGTACTGGCGGAATTTTCCGGCGTCGTCGGTACCGGTGCCTTGCACCGGCCTAGGTGAGTTTTCCATGGCTCAAAATCAAAATACGCGCTCTTTGACCCAGATCTGATCGCCTGGCTCGACGTATATCTTCTTGGCTGGGTCCGTAATGGCCCGGAGCTCGCTGTACTTGTAGACCTTGGGTTCCTGCCCCTGACGGCTGAGTTGGATGAAATCCTGGTTGGCCCGCAGGTTGAGTCCGCGGGCAAGTGAGATGACGTCGAGAATGTCCAGCTTGCGGTCGATGGGTAATTCGATGCGCCCCTCCTGATTGACCTGGCCGTTCACGTTGACGAATTCCTTCACGTACTCTTTGAAGTCCACCGTGACCTGTGGGTTCACGATGTAATCGCCCTTCAGCCCGTCACGGACCATCCGCTCAACCTCGGTTGGCGTCTTGTCCTTGATCGTGAGTTCTTCGAGGTACGGGTAGGTGATCGTCCCCTCGGGGCCTACCCGACGTTCCATGGTCAGGTCAGCTTCGCCGACGACCCGGATGAAGATCACGTCGTTGGGCTGGATCTTGCGATAGGTGGCCGAGCCACCTCCCTCGGCCGCTCTCCCGGAAGTGGCAGCCAGCGTCAGGACCAACGCCAGCAGCCCACCCTTCCGATCCAGCCATTTTGATACACTCATGTTCACAAAGGTTTTCCAGCGGGTTTGGGTGATCAGAAACCGACGGCCACCGACAACGAGACCCGATTGGCGTGGTAGGGAACCACCTGAAGCAATCCGGATGCGGTCTGGCTGGCGAAACTGATGTCGAAGTTCTCGAAGTTGTAGGCGGCGATGCAGGACAACCAGGGTTGCGGCTGATAGACGAGTGACGCTCCGAGCGTGAGGATTGTATCCGTCCGCTCCACGTTGATCGTCTGGGCTCCGGAAGTGATGTTGGCAGTCGTCAGGTTGTTGTGGGAGAAGGTCGTATTTCCGCGAACCAACCATTTACCGCTGTTTCCCACCATTTGGTTGACCTGAAAGCTCACCGCATCCGACACGCTGATCTGACCTCCGAACTGGGGGCTGGGGGCCGTCCGACGATCGTACCGGAGCGTGGCGCTCGTCATCGGCGAGAACTGGTAGCTCAGGTCAAAGGCCAGAGCCGGGGTTGAGGAGCCCTGACTGTCTCCGGTGACGAAGTCACGCCGTTCATAGCCAATCTTCCCGGAGCCCGTCAGCTTGCTGGTGAAGTTGCCCCGCAGACCGACAAAGCCGCCGTAGAAACTGGAGTCCGACGCGATGGTCGGTGCGGCATTTGCGCCGATGAGGGTCCGGCCGTAGAAGCCCTCGGCAGTGACCCGGGTCTTGGCCGACCATTGATAGGATGTTCCGAGGACCCCCTCAAGGGTGGTTTGGTCGAGCAGGAATAGCTTCTTGTCGTAATCCGTCGTGTTGTGGACGCCGCGAAAATAGAAGTCTGTCTTCTCGGTCCAGTCGTAGGTGAGGGTGTAAGTGTCTGCCAACGTCACCCGGTCCACGAGAAGCCTGAGTTGATTGATGGAACCGCCCATCAAGCTCGACAGGAACTGGACGTTGTCCTGTCCATCGATGCGGATCCGGCCGGTTGCGTAGCGGACCGACAGGGCCAGCCGATTCTGGCTGGAGTTGAAATCGCTGTTGTCGACGAGCAGCGTTTCATCGTGATGGTACTCGAAGGAGACCTGATTCAGGCCGTCCCTGCCCCATTGGAGACGAAGGCCGGGCGAGAAGGTCATCATGAAGTCCGAGACCCGGTTGACGCCGGCACTCGAGAACAGGTTGTCCGTGAACAGCGCGGTGGTATCGAGCTGCGGCTGCAAGGCGATGCCCTTCCACGAGTAGCTCAGATATTCACCGGGATTCTGGGCCAAGGCGAGCGCACTACCTGCCGTCAGGGAGCATGCGAGTTGCATGACCCGAAGGCCCCTCTTATTCACCTGATGACGCATGAGATGTATTTCGACTCTGGACCCGGAGGCCTGTTCAGAATGGCACCGCACCGGGGCCTTTGGGCCACGAAGTACGGCATTTCTTGAAACTTTCGCACCTACCTTGGGTGAAGGACGGCGACCCTGTAAATCACTTTCCCTGCCAGCGTAGTCCAGCAAACCCCGCTGCACCCTGGGTTCCCCGGCAGCTCTTCAGGAGCAGGTTTTCCGCCATTCTCAGGCCAAAATCCTTCCGCAGGGCTGCCCGGTTTGCCGGCCCATCTCAAGCCACTGCTCAGGCCAGGATCGGACGGACCAATTCGCCATGGATATCCGTCAGTCGGAACTGGCGTCCCTGGAACTTGAACGTTAACCGGGTGTGGTCGAGCCCCATCAGGTGCAGCAATGTGGCGTTGAGGTCATGCACGTGCACCGGGTTCTCGACGATGTTGTAGCAGTAGTCGTCCGTGGCTCCGAAGGTGAAACCCGCCTTCACGCCTGCGCCCGCGAGCAGGACGGTATAGCATCGACCATGGTGGTCCCGACCGTGGTTGTCCTGGGTCAAGGCACCCTGGGAATAGACCGTCCGTCCGAACTCGCCGCCCCAGACAACGAGCGTGTCCTCGAGCAATCCTCGCTGCTTGAGGTCTTCGATCAGGGCTGCCGAGGGACGATCGACATCCTGGCACTGCCCGCGGATCTGCTTTGGCAGGTCGCCGTGCTGATCCCATCCCCGGTGGAATAGCTGAACGAATCGGACTCCGCGCTCGACCATGCGACGGGCCAGCAGGCAATTCCGGGCGAAACCGCCGTCGGTAGCGCCATCGCGGACCCCATAGGCATCGAGGGTAGCAGCGGACTCGCCGGACAGGTCGGAGAGTTCCGGGACGCTGGTCTGCATCCGATAAGCCATCTCGTATTGCGCGATACGGGCGTTGATTTCCGGGTCGCCGAAGGAGTCGGCAGCCATCGAATTGAGGGCGCCGGTGGCATCGAGCATGCGACGTCTGGAGGCGGGATCCATGCCGGGCGGGTTGCCCAGGAAGAGGACGGGATCGCCCTGGGAACGGAATCGAACTCCCTGATGTTCGCCGGGGAGGAAGCCGCTCCCCCAGTAGCGGGTGCTCAGGGGTTGGTCGGTCTTGTTCCCGCTGCCTTGGGAGATCATGACCACGAAGCCGGGCAGCTGTTGGTTTTCGCTACCGATACCGTAGGAGAGCCAAGCGCCCAAGGCGGGTCGTCCCGCCTGTTGATGACCGGTCTGGATGAAGGTCACGGCGGGATCGTGGTTGATGGCCTCGGTCCACATGGACTTGATGACACAGAGGTCATCGGCAACACGGCCCATGTTCGGGAGCAACTCGCTCATCCAGAGCCCGGACTGACCATGCTGGCGCCAGTTGGCCATGGGGGCGACGCACGGGAAGCTCGACTGGCCGCTGGTCATGCCGGTCAACCGCTGGCCCATCCGGATCGAAGCCGGAAGCTGCTCGCCGTGATGGTTCCGGAGCTGCGGCTTGTAGTCGAACAGGTCGATATGCGACGGGCCACCGGAC
>Ga0078894_10002943_pt1 | contig 12894 bp, 12 predicted proteins | sample LauGreSu1BDMLBSD_2_FD_67506 | JGI IMG/M metagenome (GOLD analysis project Ga0078894, IMG submission 67506) | Freshwater lake microbial communities from Lake Michigan, USA - Su13.BD.MLB.SD (version 4) (version 4) | ecosystem: Environmental > Aquatic > Freshwater > Lake | place: Lake Michigan...
CCCTTGCCCGGAATTGGGGCGATGATACGGATACCCAAGGCCGCCAAACTCAACGCGATATCGTCTTCCAAGTTTTTGATCTTGGAAATTTTCACGCCCGGAGCGGGTACGATTTCGTACAAAGTTACGGTTGGACCTACACTGGCTTTGATGCTCGCTATGCCAATTTTATAGTTTTCCAGCGTTTGGATAATCATATCCTTACTTCGCTGAATCTCCTCCATGTCGATCTCCTGCTTGCGCGTGTCGTGCTCGTCCAACAAATCCAAGGTCGGAAAAACGTATTTGCTCAGTTCCTGGGTGGGGTCATACACCGTATCAATGCCCATATGCTCCATGGAATTATCGCCCGTGTTTTCGTCCACCGCCTCATCGGCTTCATCGGCCATCACTTCTACCTGAAAATCTTCGTCGCCCAAGAGAGTATTGATGCCCACTGCTGGACTTCCTTCATCTATTTCGTCTGTATTGTTCTCACTGGACGATGCGTGTGCGTTAAATGACTCGGGCTCATGATTCATGGGCGCCAGATCAACATCCATAACTTCCTCTTCTCCGCGATGCACCACAAAATCATCGTGCTTACCAATCACTGGTTGCGCAGGGTTCGCCACTTTTCCGGGCGCCACTGTATCAGCTGGTTTTAGCGATATCTGCGTCAATGCAGCGCGCTGTGCCTCTGTAAGTTCCTCGGAATCGTCTTCCAACTCCACATCCACCAAATCCAACTCTTCTTCGATGGCGAAATCTTCATGTATACTAGCTTCAAAGCCAGAAGGTTCAACCACTTCTGCTTCGGAGCGAATGCCACCCTTGCCGTGCGCAAAAGACTCTTCCAAATCTGCTTCATCTTCCACCCCATCCCAATCCAATCGTTCGCCATTGGCGCCATAATTCATTTTGATTCGAGCGAAAGGGTTGGCATTGAAAAAGAACATCGAATAGGCCACGGCATAGGCGACAAGGAAGAAAAACGACCCCACACCACCAATCGCGGCTTCAATTTGTTGGTTGCCAAAAAATCCAAACGACCCGCTTAACAAAGGCCACCATCGCAAAGCGAAACCCAGGAAAAGGGAAAACCAAACCGTAAAAAGAATAGTATGCACAGCGATACGCAGCAGGGAAAAAGGACGATAATCAAACAAAAGAAATAACCCGGTAAGGGCGATGTAAGGCAAAATCGCGTAGGCCGCCAAACCAAATCCGTTGTGCACAAACTGAAACGCCAGCTTGGCCCCGTAATATCCCATGGCGTTTTTGGCGCTGCCGTTGAAATACGACAAACCATCATCGCTGCGGGTCATCAAACTCTGATCCAGCTTCCAAGAGAAGAAAAAGGAGGTAAAAGCGATGGCGAGCACGGCCGAGAAAACGACCAAAAGAAATCCCACAACTTTGCGGGTGGGCTCGTGCTTTAGGGTAATGGCCGACCAAATATCATTGGCCGAAATCTTGTCGATACGATCTCCATTGTCGCGCAGAAAATCTGGGCGGGTGTCTTTACTACTTTTTCGTTTGGCCATTTTGAATCCCAACGAAAATAACACTGCGAGTCCCAACGGTCGCGCACGCACGCGACAGAGTTTTGCACGAAGTTAGGGAGTGTGTACTGAATCGTTCAGTGCGGTGTTTAGAACAATTCAATGCCATGGAAACTACTTATAGCGAATCGCGATTCACAGAAAGACCCGCATGGCAAGCCACCAAAATTTACAAACCTACGGAAAAAGTTTGCCCTTCAACGGCCTCAAAGGTTGATTCAAACTCAGCCCTAGCTTCTAATAGCAGAGGTTGTGCATCATTGTATCGCGCACTAAAATGTCCAATCAACAATTGACCTACGTTTGCCATTTTTGCGATTTGAGCGGCTTGCAAAGCAGTACTGTGATAAGTTTCAATTGCCCTGGATAAACGATCTGTTAAAAAAGTAGCCTCATGATATAACAAATCCACTTGCTGCAAAATTGGTGTTAAATATTCCGGATCATAGATTGTATCAGTGATATAAGCATAGGATCTGTTTTTAAATCCATCCGTTGTTAGGAGTTCATTTTTAATTTGAACTCGATCACTAGAGATATAATCTGCGCCCCATTTGATTGCATCATATTGTTGAATTGGGACTTTATACTTCACACAGGCATCTACATTTAATCTTCGTTCGGGTCCTTTTTCCTTGATGATGAAACCCGTGCACGGTACACGATGTTTTAAAGGAACCGAAATCACCTCAAAATTATCGCCGTAGGCAATTGTTTCAATGTGGTTGATTTGCGTGCTGACAAATTTTAGGGGATATGGCAATATTGAATCACTTTCCACCAAAAGAACCTGTATGATGCTTTCTAACGCCGAAGGACCAACAATAATTAGCGGCTCTGTTCTCCCAAATAAGGCCATTGAAGTAATTAATCCTGGCAATCCAAAATAATGATCTCCATGCAGATGCGTTATAAACACATGCGAAATCCTCTGTGTTCTCAGACCGTATCGAGCTAATTGCCTTTGAGCCCCTTCACCACAATCCAAAAGCAGATAACTACCTTCCAATCTCACAAAATGAGAACTCGGATGCCGATACTTGGTAGGGGTAGCCGACGAAGTCCCTAAAACCGTAACCTCAAAGGCTTTTCTCATGGATTGGATTAATAATTTATAACAATGACCAAATATACTTATTGAAAAATGCGATTACAAAATCAACACGATGAAATTATTGAAAATACCTACTTATTTATCCAAGCACTTGATTTACTGCAAGTTTCACCTGAGATAACAAAACACGGTCCACACATCGATCGCTGGGCTGAATACAAACGGTCTGATCACAAGGATTACAAGACAAAACTTCATGAAGTACCATACTCTTTGATGATTTGGGATAAAACACATTGGGGACACCTGGACCAAAAATCCCCACTGTGGGGATCCCTGCGATATCCGCCATTTGTAAAGGCCCACTTTCGTTTCCCAAGTAAAGGGCACTCCGCTCTATGAATGCATAAAATGCCAATAAAGAAGTAGATACTGGATTCGTTTCGCCCGAAATCCAAACCTTACCCACGCCACCCAATGCAATGGAGGCAATGATTTGTTCTTTTTCATCCTTGGTACCCACCCAAACCGGCACCAATTTCTTTTCATCGAGCACCCATTTAGAAAATTCTGCAAAACGATTTGGCGACCACCTCCGTAAATCGCTCCGTGCACCGGTATGTATAATCGCAATACCTAATACATTTTCCATTAAACCTAAATCATTATTCAGTGCCCACGCAACCCAGTCCTGCGCAAGTACGATATCTTTGGCACTAGGAAACAATTGGGGTTTTATCGTTAAGTCCTCAACTTTTTTTTCTCCACCTACCCGCCACAACAAGGGCTCAATAATTCGGTAATTGGTAATGGTCTCGTGCGGCTGTTTACCTCGTTGTTGAAATCGAACCCAGCCCCTATCCACTCGATACTTGGGAATGGTTTCCCATCCCAAAGATTTAAATAACGACTTCCATGTACCACGTAATTCAACTACCAAATCATATCTTTTTGTCCACTGATCAACATCATTGATAATAATATCTACGTTGGGATCTGTTTGGATTAATGAGGAAACAAAGGGCTTGCACAATACGGTAATTTCAACCCCGGGATAATTTCGCTTTAACAATTCAAAAACATGGACAGCCGTTAGCATATCACCAATTTCGTCCCATTTTACAATGATGATACTAGTGATTTTGTCCGAGCTATTGGACATTGCTCCCAAATTGGTTTTCCCTGCATTTACAAATCGAGAAACCAAAATATTTATGAAATAGAGCCATTTTTCACCCATCGACAAAATCGTTAACTGATTTTTGCATTAGAAATTGTGTGAACCAAGGCATTCCATTTATAGATAACAGGCCGAGAAGGAACAGCATCTGTTCTAAGGTTTGGCACCTGAAAATTTAACATATAAATTCCATCTTCAACCGAATCAGGCACAAAGATCAACTCAGTAATGGTAGATGAAAATCGAGAATGGTCTTGGCTTACTGTCAACGTATTCCCAGCCTCACTTCTCTGCGACAATCCCCACCATTCGTGATGTGCGGCCAACCGACCATCGTCCTCCTCCGGATCCACGCTAGGGAAGTCAGTGAGCAAATGAACGACCCCTAAATCACGCAAATAGGCCAAAGCCTCTGGCTCAAAATAAGGCGCCGAATTACCGCTCCAGTCCATGCGTCTTTTTGCTTCCCTATTGGGTAGACTCCTGAATATTACCGATTCTATTTCACCCATTTGCAATGATTTAATATCAACCAAACTTACACAACCCGTGGAAGAGATATCAATTGAAACCAATTGCGCTGAAAACCAAAATTGTTTTAAAACATCCGGCATAACAATTCGCTCTTCTGTAATATGCCCCACACATTCTGTATGCGTTACATTTCCATGGGCACAAAGCTTTAGAATCTCGCAGTTTGCCGATCCACCTTCGGCGACGCGACCAATAAAATCACCCACTCTGATGGCATCAAATTTCGGAGGATCAATAAAAAACGCTCTTGGATTGTCGCCGCCTGGACCCATCGACAAAGAAATATCGATTGGATAAAGCAGGTCTGCCCAACCCTCTATCCCTTGAATTGAATGATTAATGCGCACTTCACAAAATTGGTGTATTTCTCGGATATTTCATCCAATATGAATCATCTAAAATAAACGGATCATGAAATTGCGTGAATTACCTCTTGTAAACGCAATAAGTAATCTTCTTGAGTTACTTCATACGCGCCAAATTGCAACAAATGGGGATTAAGATATTGACAATCCAGGAGTTGAAAATTTTGTTCTTTGAGAAATTCAACCAAAAACACTAAGGCAATCTTACTCGCATCAGTGACCTTATGAAACATACTTTCACCAAAAAAGGCTTTACCAATTGCTATACCATACAATCCGCCAACCAACTCCCCATCGAGCCAAACTTCAAAACTATGCGCCAAACCTAGCTTGTGCATCTCTGTATACACGTCTATTATCTCCTCAGAAATCCAGGTGTCGCCCTGTCGCAACAAAGAACACTGTTCTATAACCTCAAGAAATGCCCTATTGATCGTTAGCTCGAATTTCTCCTTCTTGTATAACCGCATCAAGTTTTTTGGCACTTTAAAAGTATCATCCAAAGGAATCAACCCGCGCGTTTCCGGCGTATGCCAATAAATTTGATTACCCTCCTCTGGATCAGCCATTGGAAAGGAACCCGACAGATAGGCTTGTACCAATAATTCAACGGAAATCACTGCACAAAGTTAACCTCTTTCAATATGCGCGCTCTATTTCCATTCGGTAATTTTATGAAATCGAAATTGCAAGAATCGCCAAAAAACAAACTACAAAGAATAAGAGATTCTTGAATTGCACAGTACCTTTGTACACAATGAGCAAACCGAAACTCATCAAATTTGCCGAATACAATTCGTTTGAAAACACCTTAGACGCCAGCGATAAAACCAAAGGGCGTTGGTCTGAAATTTTCGGAAATACCAATCCTATTGTTATTGAACTAGCCTGCGGTAAAGGAGATTACACCATTGGTTTGGCTAGGCTAAATCCTGAAATTAATTATATTGGCATTGACATCAAAAGTAATCGGATGTGGACAGGCGCAAAAACAGCAATTGTGGATTCTATTTCCAATGTTCGATTCTTGAGGATTCCCATAGATTCGATTATCGATTATTTTGGACCCAATGAGGTATCAGAAATTTGGATCACTTTCGCAGATCCACAGCCGCAAAAGGAAAGAAAAAGACTTAGCAGCTTTAAGTTTTTAAATCTATACAGACAGGTTGCACCGGCAAGTGCTTTGGTCAATGTAAAAACAGACAGTGAGCTTTTCTTCGAAAGCACTTTAGAACAAATAAAGAGAGACGAATTGAAATTGTCGATTTGCTATGATGATGTCTACTCTTTAGACCCTGTCCCTCAGATTTTACAAATCCAAACGTATTACGAAAGAATGTGGTTGGGCATGGGTAGAACCATAAAATACTGTCAATTCACACTAGGTGATTGTATAAGTGCCGAACCCGAAAAAAAAATGCATGTAGCAAAATAAGCTACCAACAATCATAATTGTTTTACTGAATGTTGTCCTGAAAATAAAAAACCCCTTGATTATCAAGGGGTTAGGTGTTTTTTTGCGGACTGGACGGGACTCGAAATAGGGGTTTTGTACAAATTCAACCACCGTTAAAAAAGTATTGTATATTATTGTTTTTCAATCTTTTATTTCAAAATATTAACTCGTATTGTATCACCAATTATGGTCCATTTTGTTTTACTGAATGTTTTACTGAAATTTGTAACACACTCATTTCATGAACTATACACTAAATTTTATCATTCGGGAAGATTTGAAGAACAAGAAAGGAACCTGTCCTATCTATCTCAGATACACATATAACAGAAAATGGAAAAACCTACCACTGAATTTCTCTATTGAACCTGAATTTTGGAATGACTCATCAATCAATAAAAAACACCCCCAATACAATGAATTAAAAACTCTAATGTATCAAATGGAAAACAACATAAGGACACATATCCATCAATATTACATCCACCAAAACAATTATCCATCACCAGAAATTCTCATTGGATTATTGAATAAAACCCCTACCCTAAACCCGGAGGTTAATACTCTTTGGGTGACCGACCTATTTGAAGACTTTGTCGTTCACAAGACCAAAGACCATATGAAACAATCAACATTAGACATTTACCGATATACAAAGGAAAAGTGGTTGTCATTTGAAAGTTCAACTTACCGAAGAGAACTTAGTGATATGACTGAAAAAACATTAAGTCATTTTATTATTTTCCTCAAAGACCAAGACCTTCAAAAAAATACGATTGGGAAATACATCAAAACACTCAAAACATTCCTGAAATTCACCTCAAACAATCTAGAGTTAAAAGTCCCAAAATCATACAAAAGAATCAAAACTGACAAAGAAGACAAGTATGATTTCCAAGTTTTGACAAGAGAAGAATTTGAAAAACTTAAAAAGGAAGTTTTTTATAGTAGATACTTCAAAACAAATGAACATGAACTTACCGAACGAGAGATTCTCATTGGTAGAATTATGGTTTTCTTATGTTCCACTGGATTAAGTTATGTTGATTTTGACAGACTAACCATTCACGACCTTTTCATTTACCGGGACGAACTGAATCCCGAAAGAAAATGCGTGAATATAAAAATGAATCGACAGAAACTCAACACTACCGAGGTCTGTATTATCCCAATTATTGATATCACAATTGACTTACTTGTAGATATGCTAGGGTTGAGTTACAAACTATATAATGGAGACAGGACCCATGTAGACTTTGAATACAAAATGAAGGTTTTAGAGGACTTACTCAACTCCATGAAATCAGGACAGGTAATGACGCCTTATCAACCCCGTATTTTCCCAAAAGTCATTAGCCAAAAATTCAATGTTGAAATCAAAAAACTACTCGTTAAGATTGGCATTGATGAACCTGTCAAAGTAATTTCTATCGTAAATGGAAAATCAATTGTGAAATACGCACCAAAAGGAGATTTGATTTCATCACATACCGGAAGACGCACTTATATCACACTTTGTCTTCAACAAGGAATTAGTCCGCATATTCTAATGAAAACAACCGGACATAGGAAGATTAGTACATTATTGAAGTACAATAAAGAAACAGAAATCAACATCAATGATGAGTTTTTCAAGAAAATAAACACTTCAGGTAAATAAGGCAACTCTCATTGAATTATTTCTATTTACTTTTCAACTTAATTGTCGATTCTATATTAGAATTAATGAAAATAAAAGTCTTAGAATGCACAACGACAATTGAATTAATTATACTGGTAAGGGAATGATGACAGAATTGTGAATCCCTCTTCAATTAATTGGTTAATATTATTCTCAAAATCCACTTTAATCATTCTATTCTTTAATTTCTTGGCTTCTGACCTACTCTGAACCTCTATTCCTGAATTAATCAACTTAGATTCTATCTTAACACCCAATTCTTCAATATCTAAAACTGTTGGCATGTTTAATCTAATCTCGCTCTGTTTAATATACGTAGGATTTAGGTCATATCCCACATAACGTCGCCTAAACAACAATGCTGAACGCCCTGTAGTCGCTGTACCATTAAACGGGTCTAATACTAAATCCAACTCCTCTGTAGATGTAAAAATGGCAATTGTTGGAATGGATATTGGAAACGTCGCGCTGTGTGTTAAATGTATACCCGCTTTTTCACAATATTCTTTCAATCTGAAATTATTTGCACTATTGGTCGTTACAACACCATCCCTAAAATCAAAAATACTCCTAAGTTTAACTTTTTCACTGCCAGCTCCAATAATATAACGTCTGTCATTAATGTCTTGCTCAAATAGCCATTCAAATGAATAATTGACAAAATCAGTTAACTTAAACACATATATATACTCGTGTGTAACGACTGACCTATTACTGCCAGTCCACATTGGATTATTTTTCAACCAAATTATTTTATCGTGCAACAACCATCCGCTTTTCATCATCTGAATGGTAAACTTTTCAGGCACCATTCGGTATGCAAAATCAACGACAAAATCACCTAAATTAACCCACATTGTACCACCTTGTTTCAACACCCTTTTACAATCCTCAAAATGTTGCACCAAATGTTGCACGAATAAATCTTCATTTTCCTCATGTCCCAATTGTTCAGGTCCATTTTCATAGTCCCTTAAAAAAAAATATGGTGGAGATGTAACAATAACCGACACGCTATTATTGGAAATTTCCGACAAGTCCTCAGAAGATTTGTTATAAATTACCGCCTCCGGAGAATGAAATTCATAAAAATCCGGAATTAGTTCACGATTATTTTTTTCTTGTAAACGTTTCAAAAAGGACTTTCTAGTACCGTCAGCATTACTTGACAAATCAAGTTCCACCAGCAATTCATTATATACAATTTCATCACCACCTGCAATTTCCTTGGCAATTTTATCTACCCGGAGATATCGGTCTAAAGTACTTTTAGCAATATTGTTAAATAGTTGGTTTCTGAGTTCTATAGCCTTTTTTGATGCCTCACTTTTCTTGCCTTGAGTGAGATTGTGAAGCGCGTTATATGCTCTATATTCTCTTATGTAATGACTTGGCAACTTTTTACGATACTCGTTATGACCAATTGACAAAACTTCATTAATATCTTTCGGTTCAATAACAGAAACTGGAACTTCGCTGAGACTTAATTCTTTGGCAACAGACCACCTTCTATTCCCTGAAACAATCTGGTATTGGTCTGAATCACCAATCTTAAATACGACAAGGGGCTCCAGAATACCCAACAAAGAGATACTCAATTTCAGAGTTGAATCATCGCCCGGACCATAAATTTTCTTAGTCTCAGGATTTTCAACGAGTTTGTCAATTGCGATTGTTAACACAAACCAAAACTAGCAATTCACTATGAAAATTGCAAATTGCTACCATTTCCAAAAACCTCATTTGACTAAAAGTCATGAATTAGATAATTCTAAGCACTATATCAAGACCGTCACCTACCATAATCATTGCAATAGGACACATACATAAATAAAATATGACCATGATTAGTTTTCATTTCAAAACCAGTTTATTCATTCCCCCCAACTGTTGTGGATACTTTCCGAAGTCATCCAAAGAAATCCAAATATTGGTATTGGGGTCATAGTTGTACTCCTTCTCTGACTTATAGATTTTTCCATTGGCACCAATGAACCCTTCGTCAAAAGTTGCAACTAAAACCGCATCCTTAGATTTAGGCTTTGGATATCGTTCACCCACTTTATTGGTTCCTCGTTTTCCGTATAAACAACCAAGTCTTTGTGCAAATAATCCCGCAACATCAGAATCCAAAGTGGCTACAATTCCATTTCCAAATACAAATTGAAATTCATTGTGAGAACTGGTATTCCCATCATTCAAAAATGAAAAGGCAATTCCATTTGAATTTCCACTAAGAGAGATTGAATCAGTTTGAATTTCATCACCAGTTGGTTTTGCAGAAATCTGTTGACTCCAACAATCACCCACCATAAAGGTTGCAAACAAAACAAATAAGATACCATTGACAACTCTTGGTCCGTAGACCCTTGAAACTTTAGATTCTCGGTTTTTCATAACACTACTATTAAACAGCATAACACCCTCTTACGGTCAGTTGATTATTGATACTGCTGAGAGGTGGTAGTGCTTAAATCATAGTTGAGTCGTTATATTTTGATAACGGAGAATCTGTTGTGAAATTGCATAATTTCTAAAAACCTCATTTGACGAAAAGTAAAACATCACGGTTGAAACCCATCATCAATTCATATTCATCGGGTTCCAATCCCAAGTATTTCCTGATTTCTATTTTAGCATCTTCAAACATCATGTTGATGGTTGTGATTCTCATTTTTTTATGAAATGGGTCAATGTTAGCAACGAATAATTCTATCCTCAATTTGTCACCCCGCTGATAAACTTGAATATCTGAAATAATACTCTTGTCTATCGTTCTCTTGTAGAGTAAATTAGGAATAACTCCTGACAGAAATTCACGTTCAGCAATTGTCGTCATACCTGTAAAACGGATTTCCCATTTTTTTAATGCATACCCCCAGTCCGTTTGACTTTACCTTGATTACTGACTATTTATTTGTATGAATAAAATTGTATTGAATTTTGATTATGCTGACTGGGAAACACCCAAGGAGTTTTTTGAAGCAGTAAAGACTACCATCTCTAATCGTGAAATTTTGGGATTTTATATTAAGGCTACGGGCACCAAAATCCCGACCGATGTAGACCCAATTGACAAAATGGACTTTGAATTTGACATCAAAGAAGACCAACTTGTAGTGACTATTTTATACCCTACGGTTTGGTGAGTTGTATTTGTCGCCAATGAATTGGGTTCCTTTAGCGTATCCCTGTTCATTGGTTACAAATCGTTCAGTATGGTTTTCCATTAATTCCTGGCCCCCAATTCTAACCGTTGAAAACGGTAACATCTTTTTGATTCTTGATAAGAACTGAAGTTTCACACCCAATACATTTTCACTTTTCAATTCCACATTGAACAGAATCTCTATAACCTCATCGGTCTTTCTGTAGGAATACGACCCACCTTTTATACTCCTGTTCCACCAACTCCTGTTGGTTTGATTTGGACCACCGAGTGACATCTTTCCATTTGATAGTTTCCTGTAAAAATCAGAAGGCGATTTCATTGTCCTATCAAAATGGATGTTGTTACATTTTATTTCAACCACCATATTACTGTCATTCATAACTATGTCAAAAGCCCAGAGACAAATGGGCATTAGGGCCCGGTTTATTTTCAAGTTTTGATTTCTGATTAAAGTCCAACATTGAGACATACCATTCTCCATTGTCTTTTCTATCTACATTAAAAACGCCCCAACACAGTATGAATTTCAAATCTTCAAATTCCAACTCAGTCATGAATTTATTCATTAGCTTGAGAAACGCGGGCATCTCTGAAGTCTCAATTTGCTTATCAAGTAATTCATCATTCAAAGCGTCTTCGACAATCAATTCCCTGAACATAAATTGAAGTTCTGGATAACGCGATTGTAGTTTCTCCAATCTGACTTCCAAGAAATAAACTTGAAAAATATCAAGGAATGGCTTCAATAAAATATCCAAACACAATCCAACTTCACCGGTCTCTGAATCAATGAAAATTGGGGTTACAGTCAATATTGAGCGGGTTTTATCCCATTCTATGAAGTCTTTTTCTTCTTCTAGTTTTAACTCTGATATTTCCTTAAATAATCGTTGAATTCCATCTACGGTGAAGAATTCTGCATTTTGTTTGTTCGCTGGTATGACTACTCTAACCGCACTACAATCAAAAGTAAAATCATCATCTTCAACAAACGCTTTTATCTGTGCTACACTTAATGTGTACAGAAATGAACTACATGTCTCACATTGAATTGTGTCATCACAGATGAAAATTGAATCCTCAATTTCCGTTTGTCCTTTGGGTAAAAAATGTTCTATTTGGTTTTCCATAACCAATAAATACTTAGGGTGTAGTCAAAAAGACATCATCCATTAAAGTGCAGTCTACTTTTTCTCAAAAAACCCATTGAGGTTTCGCTAAGGGATAGTCCCCCTGTTTTGAACCTATTCAACATCTATAGGGGGGAGGATACACGGGAAGTAGGGCCGGGGGACACCCCTGGTGGGGTGATTTCACTTTCCTAATGGTCATATCTAATACATAAATAAATCTTGGATAGCATACATATCTCCAACTTCTTCCCTTGTTATATCAAGATAGATTCGGGTTATGGCTGTAGATGTATGGTTGAACAGGAGCGACAATTTTATGAGAGATGCCTCAGAATAGTTATTACGTTTCCAAACTTCTCTTCCAAATGTCTTTCTCCAAGTGTGAGTTGAAATTCTCTTACCCCTGACACCAGCTCTGTAAGCATGGATTTTGATTTGTTTGTTGACAGCCCTAATTGTAATAGGAACTACGAAATCATCCAACGACGGAGAACCGAGTTTTTTGTATGTGAGTTTCAGATTTTCCAAAAGTTCTTTTCCAAGTGGTATTTCTCGTCGCTTTCCTGTTTTCTTCTCATTAAGAAGAAGTACTTCTTTATTCAGGACATCAGACCATTTGATTTGAGTTAAATCAGAAAATCTCAATGCGGTCGAAACTCCCAATCGAACAATCAGGTAATACAACCATTCTTCGTTTTTTGAGAGGTGTTTGAGAATCTTGTTTAATTCGTGTTCTTCAAGATGTTCGGCAGATTTGATTTTTGTAGTGAGC
>Ga0078894_10002944_pt1 | contig 12892 bp, 10 predicted proteins | sample LauGreSu1BDMLBSD_2_FD_67506 | JGI IMG/M metagenome (GOLD analysis project Ga0078894, IMG submission 67506) | Freshwater lake microbial communities from Lake Michigan, USA - Su13.BD.MLB.SD (version 4) (version 4) | ecosystem: Environmental > Aquatic > Freshwater > Lake | place: Lake Michigan...
CGAGGCGGCGCTGACCACCACCGTCTGGCCGGCCTGCGGCTCGATGATGCGCACCAATCCATGCCAGGCGGTCACGCCGGGCATGCCAACTGCGCCCAGGTAGGCCGACAGCGGCACCTGACGGGTATCGACCTTGCGCAAGGCGCCGGGTTGCTCGGCATCGACCACGCTGTAGAGCTGCCAGCCGCCCATACCCACCACCTGATCGCCGATCGCAAAGCGCGGCGAGCGACTCTCGACCACCTCACCGACAGTGCCGCCTATCATCACCTCGCCCAGGGGCTGAGGCGACGCATAGCTTTTGCCCTCGTTCATGCGCCCGCGCATATACGGGTCCAGGCTGAGGTAATGGTGGCGCACCAGCACCTGCCCATCTTGGAGAGCAGGCGTGGGGGCCTCGATCAGTTGGAAGTTGTGAGCACTGGCCGCGCCTTGCGGCCTGCTGGCCAGAACGATCTGCTGGTTGATGGGCATGGTGTGTCCTGGTTTTTGAAAACGCGCCTGCAAGCCCTAGGACTTGGGCGGCAGCGGTGCGTATTTGAAGGTGCCTGTGGCGTGAGCGCAGGAGTTGCCTGCATCGTCGAAGATGGTCGCCTCGACAAAAGCCATGGTTCGGGTGCGGTGCAGCAACTTGCCCTCGCCCCGCAGCAAAGCCTTGCCCTCGGCGGGCCGAAAGAAACTGGTTTTCATCTCGATGGTGATGGCGCCGTGGTCGGTCTGAACGCTGCGCGCCGCCGCGGCCATGGTGGTGTCCATCATTGTCAGCAGTACCCCGCCATGCACCTTGCCAAAGATGTTGAGATGTTCGGGCAGCGGCCGGTAATGCACCGTGGACAGCCCGCCGTCGAAGGACATCAACTCAAAACCAATATGCTCAATAAACGGAATATGAACGCCGAAGCTCATGATGGGGATCCAGGAAAAAGCGATCCAGGCAGTATCGCTGCCGAGGCTGGCGCAGGCCTTAGCCGCCTGTCACCACCGACACACCGCCGTCGACCGCCAGCCACTGGCCAGTGATGTGTTTGCCCGCGTCCGATGCCAGCAAAACGCAGGTGCCTTTGAGGTCTTCGTCATCGCCCAGGCGGTTGAGCGGCGCGTGCGAGGCCATTTCATCCAGGCCTATGGACTTGAGCAGGCCGTCGGACATTTTGCTCGGGAAAAATCCAGGGCAGATAGCGTTGACGGTGATGCCGTGCACCCCCCATTCGCAGGCCAGCGCCCGGCCGAAGTTGATCACCGCCGCCTTGGAGGTGTTGTAGGCAATGGTCTTGATCGGCTTGGGGTTGCCGCCCAGGCCGGTGATCGATGAAATGTTGATGATGCGGCCGTATTTGCGCGGGATCATGCTCAGGCGGCCGATTTGCTGGCTGAGCAGAAAGTAGCCGCGCACATTGAGGTTCATCACCTTGTCCCAAGCGTCAATCGGGTGGTCTTCAGCCGGGGCACCCCAAGCAGCACCGGCGTTGTTGACCAAAATATCCACATGGCCCAGGTGTTGGACGGCCTCGCGGGCCAGACGCTCAATATCAGCCTGATCAGAGCAGTCGGCCGCGATCCCATGGACGTCGATGCCGCGGGCGCGCAGATGGGCCGCCGACTCCTCCAGGTCCTTGGCCTTGCGGGCGCTGATGACCAGCCTTGCGCCAGCCTCGCCCAGGGCCTCAGCCAGTTGCAGGCCCAAGCCGCGCGAGCCACCGGTCACCAAGGCGGTCTTGCCGTGCAGGTCAAACAATTGCTGGATGGTTCTTGCCATGATGTCTTCAACTCCTTTTTTCTTGGCTGGGGGCAGGCTCGACCTTCAAACGGGCCCGCACAAAAATCAATATCACCCCGATGAGGGCCGTAATCCCTCCGCCGATCATCAAAGGCCATCCCAGGGCTGGGTCCAGGCGATCGACCGACCAACCCAAGAGCAGGCACAGCAGGCCACCGTAAATCAGTGTCCAGATGAGCTTGTGCAGTTGCTGTGCTTGTTGGGGCGTGGCCATGTATTCGGGTGAGGGTTTCTTCGGCTACTCGCTGGGGCGGACTCAAAAAGCGTCTTCGGGCAGGTCGGCACAGGTCATATCCTGGGCGCCGACCACCGCCAGCCAGGCGCCGATCTTGGGTAACTCGTAGCGAAAGAAGTATTGTGCCGCCGCCAGCCGCCCGGTGCGCGCTGGGCTGTCACCCTGCGCTTGAGCGACACAGGCCAGGTCCAGCCAAATCCAAGCCAGCACGGTATGACCGAAAGCTTGCAAAAAGGGCACCGCATTGGCCAGGGCTCGCTCGGGGCTGCCGCCCTGCCAGGCGGCCTGAGCGGCTTGCGTGAGCGCCTGCCAGGCCTGCTCCAGCGCTTGGGCCGCAGCCGCCCAGTCCTTGAGCCCTTGGGCCTGGGCGATGCTCGCTTGCAAGCGCTGGCCCAGCAGGTCCAGGGCCCCGTGCATCAGCACCTTGCGGCCGAGCAGGTCGCTGGCCTGTATGCCGTGGGTACCTTCGTGGATCATGTTGAGCCGGTTGTCGCGCCAATATTGCTCGACCGGAAAGTCGCGGGTGTAGCCGTAGCCGCCATGCACCTGTATGGCCAGGCTGTTGGCCTCCAGGCACCACTCGCTGGGCCAGCTCTTGGCGATCGGTGTCAGCAACTCCAGCAGCAGGTGTGCTTGCGCCGCCGCTTCGGCGCCGCCGGTGCGCTGCTCGTCCACCAGACGCGCGCAGTAAAGCTGCAAGGCCAGCGCGCCTTCTGCATAGCTCTTTTGGGCCAGCAGCATGCGCTTGACGTCCGCATGCGCAATGATGCTGACCGGCGGCGAGCCCACATTTTTGCCCGAGGGGCCGGGCAGGCGGCCCTGGCTGCGGGTCTTCGCATAGTCCAGGCTGGCGTGGTAGCCGGCCAGGCCCAGCATGGTGGCGGCCATGCCCACGCCGATGCGCGCCTCGTTCATCATGTGGAACATGCACTGCAGGCCCTGCCCCACCGCACCGACGCGGTAGCCGATGGCGCCGGCTTGGCCGCGCACCGGGTGGCTGCCCTCGCCAAAGTTGAGCAAGGTATTGGTGGTGCCGCGCCAGCCGAGCTTGTGGTTCAAGCCCGCCAGCGCCACATCATTGCGCTCGCCAGTCAGGCGTCCGTCGGCGCCCACCAGCCTCTTGGGCACGATGAACAGCGAAATGCCCTTGACGCCGGCTGGCAGCCTCCCCTGTTCGTCCGGAATCTTGGCCAGTACCAGATGGACGATGTTTTCGGTCAGCTCATGGTCACCGGCCGAAATCCACATCTTGTGTCCGTGCAGCCGGTAGCGCGGACCCAAGGGGTCCAGCGCATGGTCGTCGCCATCGGGCAAGGCCCGGGTGGCAATATCGCCCAGCGAGGAGCCGGCCTGCGGCTCAGACAGGCACATGGTGCCGGCCCACAGGCCAGAGAACTCCTGGCGCGCAAACACCTCGCGCTGCAGCGCGCTGCCGTAGGCCATGAGCAAATTGGCGTTGCCCACCGTGAGCAAGGCGGTGTTGATGCTGACCGAGGCCTGCGAGAAAAACCCATTGGCTGCCGCCTCCACCACAAAAGGCAACTGCATGCCACCGATGGCGTGGTCTTGTGAAGCGCTCATCATGCCCGATTGCACATAGGCAGCCAGGGCATCGTAGGAAGCCTGAGGCAGGATCACCTGCCGGCCATCAAAACGCGGCTCCTCAACATCGACCAAGCGGTTGAAAGGCGCGTACTTGTCTCTGGCGATGCGCTCGCAGGTCTCAAGCACCGCATCAAAAGTCTCGCGGCCGTGCTCCGCAAAGCGCGGCCGCTCGCACAGGCGCTCAACCTGCAGCCAGTCATAGAGCAAAAAGTCCAGGGCGGCGCGCAGCCTGCGGCCGGCATCCACCTCAGAGCACCTCGAAGACGCCAGCCGCCCCCATGCCGCCACCGATGCACATGGTCACGCACACCCGCTTGGCGCCGCGCCGTTTGCCTTCAATCAGGGCGTGGCCGGTCAGACGCTGGCCGCTCACACCGTAGGGGTGTCCGACCGCGATCGAGCCGCCGTTGACGTTGAGCTGCTCATTGGGAATACCTAAGAAGTCGCGGCAGTACAGCACCTGCACCGCGAATGCCTCGTTGAGCTCCCACAGATCGATGTCCGAGACCTTCAGGCCCAGTCGCCCGAGCACCTTCGGCACCGCATAGATGGGGCCTATGCCCATTTCGTCAGGCTCGCAACCGGCCACCGCAAAGCCCAGGAAACGGCCCAAGGGCTTGAGGCCGCGCTTTCCGGCCAGGGCCTCGTCCATCACCACGCAGGCGCCCGCACCGTCCGAAAACTGGCTGGCATTGCCGGCCGAGACCGAGCCGCCCGGGATGGCCGGCTTGATGCCGCTGATGCCTTCTACGGTGGTGCCCTCGCGCAAGCCCTCGTCGCGGCTGACGCTAAGCTGCTTGCTGATCAGCCCCAGCGTTTTGTCGTAGACGCCAGCGGTGACGGTGATGGCTGCGATTTCCTCATCAAACTTACCCGCCGCAGCGGCCGCGCAGGCTTTTTGCTGGCTGGCCGCGCCATATTCGTCCATGCGCTCGCGGCCAATCTTGTAGCGCTTGGCCACCTGCTCGGCGGTCTGCAGCATGCTCCAGTAGATCTCGGGCTTGCTCTGGTCAAGGCTGGGGTCCTTGAGCATGTGCATGTTCATCTCCTGCTGCACGCAGGAGATGCTTTCCACCCCGCCCGCCACATAGACCTGGCCTTCGCCAGCCATGATGCGCTGGGCCGCCAGGGCAATCGTCTGCAGGCCTGAAGAGCAAAAGCGGTTGACCGTCAGGCCCGAAACCGAGACGGGCAGGCCTGCCTTGAGCGCGATTTGCCGTGCAATGTTGGCGCCGGTGGCGCCCTCCGGGTTGGCGCAGCCCATGAGGACGTCTTCCACCTCGGCGGCGTCGATGCCAGCGCGCGCGACCGCGTGCTGCACCGCATGGCCGCCCAAGGTGGCACCATGGGTCATGTTGAAGGCGCCCTTCCAGCTTTTGGCCAGGGGCGTACGGGCGGTCGATACGATGACGGCACGGCTCATGATGCGAATAGCTCCTGCAAACGGGCTGCGGCCCGGCTCACGCGTTGTTGAAGGTTTTGCCCTCGGCCACCAGTTGGGCCAGCAGGGGGGCCGGCTGCCAGAAAGCGGCATCGTCCAGCGGATTGGTGGCAAAGCGTTTCATGGCCTGCACCACGTTGAACAGCCCCAGGCTGTCGGCATAGAGCATCGGCCCGCCGCGCCAGAATGGAAAGCCATAGCCGGTGATGTAGACCATGTCAATATCGCTGGCGCGCGCCGCAATGCCCTCTTGCAGGATGTGCGCAGCCTCATTGACCAGCGAAAACACCAGCCGCTGCACGATTTCCTGATCGTCGATCTTGCGGGGCGTGATGCCCAAGGCAGCACGGTGCTGCTCGATCATCTGCAGCACCTGCGCGCTGGGCACAGGCTCGCGCTTGCCAGGGGCGTAGTCGTACCAGCCCGCGCCGGTTTTTTGCCCAAAGCGGCCGAGCTCGCAGAGCAAATCAGCCGTCTTGCTGTAGCGCAGGCCTGGGTGCTCGACATAACGACGCTTGCGTATGGCCCAACCGATGTCATTGCCGGCCAGATCGCCCATGCGAAACGGTCCCATGGCGAAGCCGAATTTCTCCACCGCCCGGTCGACCTGCGCCGGGGTGCAGCCCTCGTCGAGCAAAAAGCCGGCCTGCCGGGCGTACTGCTCGATCATGCGGTTGCCAATGAAGCCATCGCAGACGCCCGAGACCACCGCCGTCTTCTTGATTTTCTTGGCCACCGCCATCACCGTGGCCAACACATCCTTGCCGGTCTGTTGGCCACGCACCACCTCGAGCAGCTTCATCACATTGGCGGGGCTGAAAAAATGCATGCCGATCACGTCCTGAGGACGACTGGTGAAGGCTGCGATGCGGTTGAGGTCCAGCGTGGAGGTGTTGCTGGCCAAAATAGCGCCGCTCTTGCACACCTTATCGAGCTGGGCAAACACCTGCTCCTTGACGCCCATGTCTTCAAACACGGCTTCAATCACCAAATCGGCCTGCGCAATGTCGGCGTAGTCCAGCGTGCTGGAAAGCAAAGCCATGCGCTCCTGGTATTTGTCGGCCTTGAGCTTGCCCTTGCTGACCTGGGCCTCGTAGTTCTTGCGTATCGTGGCCAGGCCGCGATCGAGCGCCTCTTGCTTCATCTCAAGCAAGCGCACAGGAATGCCGGCATTGAGAAAGTTCATCGCGATGCCCCCGCCCATGGTGCCCGCACCGATGACCGCCACCGAGGCAATGGGGCGCTTGGGGGTGTCCTCAGGCACATCGGCCACCTTGGAGGCGGCCCGCTCGGCGGCAAAGAGGTGCCGCAGAGCGCGCGACTGCGGCGTCCACATCAGGTTGATGAACATCTCGCGTTCGCGCAGCATGCCCTCTTCAAAATTGGCGGCGGTGGTGGCGATCTCGATTGCGTCCACGCACTTCAATGGCGCAGGCAGGTTGCGGGCCTGAGCGGCGACCATATTGCGCGCAAACTGGAAATAAGCCTGGCCCTGCGGATGCTGGCAGGGCAGCTGGCGCACCAGAGGCAGCGGCCGCAGGTCGGCCACCTCCTGGGCTAAAGCCAGCGCCTCAGTCATCAGTTGCTCGGCTGAGCTCGCCAGCCGATTGAACAGCTTCTGCCCGGGCACCTGCATCAGCAGTTCGCTGGCCACGGGCTCGCCTGAAACGATCATATTGAGCGCCGCCTCGATGCCGAGCACACGCGGCAGACGCTGGGTACCGCCTGCGCCGGGGATCAAGCCCAGCTTGACTTCAGGCAGGGCCACCTTGCAACCAGGCGCTGCGATGCGGTAGTGGCAGCCCAGCGATAACTCCAAACCACCGCCCATCGCCACCGAATGCACCGCCGCCACCACAGGCTTGGCCGAGTACTCGCAAGCCAGAATGACGCTCAGCAAATTCGGCTCGGCCAAGGCTGCCGGCTTGCCAAACTCCCGGATGTCGGCGCCGCCGGAAAACGCCTTGCCCGCGCCGGTCAGCACGATCGCCCGCACTGCTGGGTCGCCGTTGGCCCGGTCTAGGCCTTGGGTGATGGCCAGACGTGTCGCGTGGCCCAGGCCGTTGACCGGGGGATTGTCCAGGGTGATCACGGCCACTGGGCCATGCAATTCATAACGTGCCGTCATGCTCGAAGTCTTTCCTCAAGGGCAAGGATGATGTGTCGCAGACCGCAGATCGGCGTGGCACCGACCCGTGTCCGGGACTAAAAAGTACGATCGTTCGATTCCTTGCATTGTAAGCACAGGTCGACGCCCATCCAACGATTAATTGGGGTGCAGTTCAGGTCGCAATGTGCACTGCAGTACGCAGTCCCCTGAACAAAAAACGCCGCCCGGGCCAATGGCCAAGGGCGGCGCTTGGGTCGGCCCTGGGCGGGGCCGAATACTAAGGGCAGTCTCAGGCCAGCTGGCGCTTGACCCGGGCCGGCGTCATCGGCAGTTCGCGCAAGCGTTTGCCGGTCAGCTGAGCCACTGCATTGGCAATGGCCGGCGCCACCGGACCGACACCGGCCTCGCCCATGCCGGTCGGTGCTGCGCCCGAACGCACGATGCGGGTATGGATCTCAGGCATGTCGGCCATGCGCAGAACCGGATAGTCGTGGTAATTGGTCTGCTGAACCGCCCCGCCCTTGATGGTCAGCTCCTCCAGCAAAGCCACCGACAGCCCAAAGACTGCCCCGCCTTCCAATTGACCCAGCACGCTCTCCGGGTGGACCACCAGACCTGGATCTGCGGCGGTCCAATAGTTGTGCACCGTGATCTTGCCGGTTTTGGCATCAAGCGACACCTCGGCCACACCAGCGGCCACCGTGCCGTGGTAGTCAGCGAAGGCCAGGCCCAGTGCACGGCCGGTGCGCTTGCGCTTCCAGTCGGACATCTCGGCCACCGCCTCGATCACCGCCCGCGCGCGCGGATCGTTCTGGGTGAGCTCCAGGCGCATGGCCAGCGGATCCATCTTGCGGGCCTGAGCAACCTCGTCCAAAAAGGACTCGATCGCAAACTTGTTATGGCCGGCGCCGATGCCACGGAAGGCATGTACCCGCATGCCACGCTGCTCGCGCACACCTTCGGATTCCCAGTTGGCGATGTCATAGTGCGGCAGGTTGGAGCCTTGCCAGCCGATGTAGTCCTTGCCGCCGGTGGCGGCAAAGCGCGGCGGCGCGGCCACCGCGTCCACGTTCTCGGCCACGATGCGGTGCTTCCAGCCCACCAGCTTGCCCTGCGCATCCAGGCCGGCGCGCAAGATGTGGTGCGTCATGGGGCGCGGACGTGCCGCGGCCATGTCGTCCTCACGGGTCAAAATGAGCTTGACCGTCTTTTTGCTGGCGTTGGCAATGGCCACCGTCTGCGCGACGATGTCCGGCGTGATGCGCCGGCCGAAGCCGCCACCGAGCAGCATCTGGTTGAGCCGGATCTTGTCGGGCGTGGTCTTGAGCACGCCAGCGGCGGCCATTGCCGCCAGCACCGGCGCTTGCGTACCGGTCCACACCTCGGCCGACTGGCCGTCGGCGGCCACCCGGGCCACGCAGTTCATGGGCTCGAGCTGGGCATGGTAGGTGTGCTCGGACCAGAAGGTACCTTCAATCACCCGTGCCGCAGAGGCCAGGGCCTGGTCGGCCTCGCCTTTTTTGTAGGCGTTCATGGGCTTGGCCTCGGCCGAGCGACCGTTGCGGGCATACTCTTCTTTGGCCTTGTCCGAGTCAAATCCAGCGGCACGTGCATTGGACGTATCCCAGGTCACCTTGGCCTTGAGGACGTTACGTGCAGTGCGGCTGGCTTCCACCGTCTGGGCGATGACGGCCACGCCAAAAGGCAGGGCCAGAACCTGGATCACACCAGGCACAGCCATGGCTTCAGCGGTATTGACCTGGCCAGGTCTGGCGCCTTCCATGGGCGACTCCAGCACCGTGGCATAAACCATGTCGGGCACCACCGCGTCGATACCAAACTTGGCCTGGCCGTTGACCTTGGACAGCACATCGGTACGGCCCAGGTCGGCGTGACCGATCAGCTTGTACTGTTCGGGCTTCTTCAGATCGGCCACGGTGATAGCGGGCAGCTGAGCCGGCACGGTGGCAAAGGCAGCAATCTCGCCGTAGCGCAGGCGCCGTCCGCTGGCGGCGTGGGTCACCACGCCCGAAGCGGTGGACAGTTCAGCCACCGGCACGCCCCAGCGGGCGGCGGCAGCGTCCAGCAGCACCCGCCGCGCCTGGGCGCCAGCGATACGCAGTGGCGTGAAGTAACCGGGCACCGCGATGCTGGCCAGCGAGGCCTGACCGCCGTTGAGCAGGGGGTGCGGGTTACCGTAAACGCGCGGGTTAGGCGGCGCGTACTCGATGCGCACCTTGGACCAGTCGGCGTCGAGCTCCTCGGCCAAGATCATGGGCAAGGCGGTGGTGGTGCCCTGCCCCATTTCACCGGTGGGAGTCATGACCACCACCGAGTCGTCGGTGCCTATGGTCACCCACACATTGGCTTTGAGGCCAGCTGCCTGCGCCTGCGCTGGATCGCTGCTTGCGGCCAGGCCGGTGCCCAGGGCGACAGAAAAACTCAGGCCAGCCGCCAAAAACTCGCGACGCTTGAGTTCAGGGCCCTGTGATGAAGACATGGAAGATGCGTTCATGTTCAAGCCTCCTTGGCGGCGCGCTGGACCGCTTTGACGATGCGCTGATAGGTGCCACAGCGGCAGATGTTGCCATTCATGTGCTGCACGATCTCCTCGCGGGTGGGCTTCTTGTTCTTGGCCAGTAAGGTGGCGGCCTGCATGATCTGACCGGATTGGCAATAGCCGCACTGCGGCACCTGTTCTGCGACCCAGGCCTTTTGCAGCGGATGGCTGCTGTCGGGCGACAAGCCCTCGATCGTGGTGACTGACTTGCCAGCCACTGCGGATACCGGCGTCACGCAAGAGCGCGTGGCCTCGCCATTGACATGAACGGTGCAGGCGCCGCACTGGGCCATGCCGCAGCCAAACTTCGTACCGGTCATTTGCAGGTGTTCGCGCAAGACCCACACCAGGGGCGTGGCCGGATCCACGGCGACCGTGGAGGGCTTGCCGTTGATGGTCAAAGACACAGAGCTCATGAAGAAGCCTTTCTCAAAAAATCCAGGCGCCGCAAGGACAGCGGGCGCTGCGAAGGCGCGATGCTAGCTTAAGGATCTAAGACTTCGGCGCTGCTCGGGAATGATCGACCTGGGGTTTCCACTTAATCCCGCACGTAGCTCAAGGTCTTGTTGGCGTGATTCAGCGCACTTGGGGCCGCGGGCGGCGGCACGGCGAAAACCTTGGGTTCAAGCCTCCAGCCAGAGGCTGCGCACCTGCGGCGCCTGCTGCAAGGTCTGCGGCGTGCCTTCAAACACCACCTCGCCACGGCCGAGCACCAGCACCTGGTCGGCCAAAGCAGGCACCAGGTCCAGTTTCTGCTCCATCAGAACGATGGCCACACCGGCAGCGGCCTGCTCGCGCAGCACCTGCCCCACCGTCTGCACCAACTGAGGCGCCAGCCCCTCGGTGGGTTCGTCGACGATCAAAAGCTGTGGCCGGGCCAGCAGGCTGCGCGCCAGGCTGAGCATCTGCTGCTCACCGCCCGATAGCTGCGCGGCCAGGGTGTTGCTGCGAGCCCGTAGCTGAACAAACAAGTCATAGGCCCAGGCCAGCCGCTCACGCTCAGTGGCAGACCCGAGACGACCCGGTAGACCCAGGAGCAGGTTTTGATGCACAGTCAGCAGCGGGAAAACATCGCGCGCCTCCGGCACATAGCCCACGCCCAAGCGGGCGATCTGGTGCGGTGCCAAGCCCAGCAGGTCCTGACCCTGCCACTGAACCCGGCCCCGCACCGGGCCCTGCACCAGACCCATCAGCGCCCGCGCCAGGCTCGAGCGACCACTGCCGTTGCGCCCCAGCACCGCCAGTACTTGTCCGCAGGCCAGACTGAAACTGATGCCGCGCAGCGCCTGCACCGCGCCGTGGCTGACCTGTAGCCCGCTCACGCTCAGCATGGCAGCCCCCCCAGGTAGATGCTGCGCACCGCTGCGTCGCCGCGCACCTGCTGCGGCGTACCGCAGGCCAGCAGCCTGCCCTCATGCAAGACGGCCACCCGGTCGGCCAGATCGAACACCACCTGCATATCGTGCTCGACCAGCATCAAGGCCCGCCCCTGGGTCAGCACCCGCAGGCGCTGCACAAATTGTTCGGTCTCGCTGCGGCTCATGCCGGCGGTCGGCTCGTCGAGCAAGATCACCTGCGGCTCGCTAGCCAGGGTCATGCCCAGCTCCAGCATGCGCTGCTGCGCATAGCTGAGCTCGCCCGGCAGGCTCAGCTGCTGATCGCCAAGCTCCAGGCGCTGCAGCCACCTTGCCAGCGAAGCCTTCACATCCGGCAATTTTGCGAGTACCCCACGCAGCCCACGCCAGCCATCGAAGCGCATGCCACGAGAGCGCAAACAAGCCAGGCGCAGATGGTCAGCCACCGACAAATGCTCGAACAGCTGGCTGATCTGAAAGCTGCGCGCCAGGCCCAGACGGGCGATGGCATCGGGCGACCGGCCGGCGATCGAGCGCCCATGCAAAAGCACATCGCCGGCCGAAGGGGCGAGCGCGCCGCTCATGACATTGAACAAGGTGGACTTGCCAGCGCCGTTGGGGCCTATGACCGCCAGACACTCACCAGCGGCCAGTTCCAGGTCGATCCCACGCAGGATGTGCGTGAGCCCGAAGCTCCGGTGTAGGGCCTGTACCTGCAGCACCGGCTGGCTCATCGCTGCACCCTGAAGGCCACTGCGCGCCAGGCTGCCAGGCCAAGAAAAAATACCGCCAAGGCAGCCAGCCAATAGACCATCCCATGCGCATCGAGCGGCAGTCCCAGGTAGCTCAGCTGCGAGCCCACTGTGCCAGCCAGCCTGAGCTGGTAGGTCATTTCAAGGACGGCCCCTGCGCCGGCCACCGCCGCCAACAAGGCCATGCACTGCAGCGCGCAGACCAGCGGCCTGTCCTTCGCGTGGCGCCAGAGCCTACCCAGGCCTGACGCGAGCCCGCCGGGCAGCAAAAGCAAGACCAAGATGAAGGCCAGGCCCATGTAAAGCAGCCAGGCCTGCGTCCAGCCGGAGAGCACCACCGTCACCAGGACCATGAGCAGACCACCGAGGACGGGCCCTATCCATGTGGCCAGGCCGCCCATCAGGGTGAAAACCAGCACCGCCGCTGAGCGCTGACTGCTCAGCGCCTCGGTGCTGACTATCTCATTGAACAGGGCGGCCAGGCCGCCAGCCACACCGGCAAAAAAACCGGCCACTACAAAGCTGATGTGGCGAATGCGCCGCGGATCCTGCCCCAGAAAAGCCACCCGCTGTGGCTTGTCGCGCACGGCCTGCAGCAGGGCACCCATGGGCGTGAGCGTGTAGCGGTAAATCAGCCATGCCGAGGCCAGGGTGTAGACCAGGGTGAGCAGATAGATCTGCCAAACCGGGCCCCAATTCCACCAGCCGAGGGCCGCTCCGGCACTGCGGTTGGCGGTGATGCCGGCCTCGCCGCCAAAGATCGAGGGAAACATCTGCGCGCCGGCCCAGACCAGTTCGCCCAAGCCCAGGGTGATCATGGCAAAGGCAGTACCCGAGTCATGCCGGGTAGCCAGCCAGCCGAAAACCCAGGCCATGAGGGCGGCTGCCAGCCCGCCGACCAGGGGCAATAGGGGAAGCAACAGGCCTGCCGGCACAGGGCCCCAGGGGCCTGATGCCCCCAGCGATCGCAGCACATGAATTGCTGCAAAAGCGCCGAGGCCGCTGTAGAGCGCGTGGCCGAAGCTGACCATGCCGCCCTGCCCCATGAGCAGCCAAA
>Ga0078894_10002945_pt1 | contig 12892 bp, 7 predicted proteins | sample LauGreSu1BDMLBSD_2_FD_67506 | JGI IMG/M metagenome (GOLD analysis project Ga0078894, IMG submission 67506) | Freshwater lake microbial communities from Lake Michigan, USA - Su13.BD.MLB.SD (version 4) (version 4) | ecosystem: Environmental > Aquatic > Freshwater > Lake | place: Lake Michigan, USA...
AGATAATCCCTGCCCATCTCCATAAAGAGATGGAAAGGGAACTCATCAACGGCTGGCGAATGCGTGAGTCAGTTGCCAAAGCGGAAGCAAAACAAATAGCACATCACGGCCACAATAATGAGGCCAATGATGTTGCAGGATTAGGCAGAAAAATCGCAAGCATTCCTGCGGATGCCTATCACTACTGGGGACAGCGACTCGGGTACGAATGCTGGAAGGACAAGCAATTTATGCGTGAATACCTTCGTGATAATCCCGAACTCGCTGTCCGCAATTATTGCAAAAAGACAGTTGTACAGGGGGCTGTATTCTCCTCTGACGGATATATTATAAAGTAATGCGGACAACCAACTTCTCACAGGTGTTTTTTGAGGCCATTCAATATAGTGGCAACGACAGGCACAACATTACGGACGAGACATTTGCTCAGTTCCGTGACTTCATTTCTGCTCGACTCCGTGAGGCGTGGGAGCAAGACGAGTGGCTGGATGTTTGCAGACTTACTCAATTTACGACAACTACGGACGCAAATAATGTCGTTTCGTTTACTCTTCCTGCTGATGCGGGAGAGGTTCTTGCGGTCTATAACCTGAACCCTCAGGTCTCTACCAGAGCCAGAGAGATTGGCTATGAGGTCTATGAGGACGGAACGCAGATAAAGATTATCCTCCGCTCTAACCTTGTTGAAAGCGGATGGTATAACTACAGAAAGAAGTGTCCTGTGCTAACAGGCGAACTGTATGATGACACCAAGGTGTACTATCAGGGAGCACAGGTGTACTTTGACAGCGGCTCAAACACTGGTACATACCTTCCCATCTCTGGACAGCCGCACTACGGAAACTTCTATACCGCCCTGACTGTTTCAGTGTCGGCAGGAAACACTCCACATACTCATCCTGCCAACTGGCAGAAGATAGAGATTCCCTACATTTTCGGTAACTACCTTTCTTGGGGAGCCGCCGCCAACTGGCTGGTGTCTGAAGGTCAACTTCAGGAAGCGGCAGGTCTTGACTCAAAGGCCAATCAGATGCTGTCCATCGAGGCAGACAAAATTTCAAGACAACAAAATCAAACTCAGAAAATTAAATTCATTAACCCTTATACCTAATGTCATCCTCATATGTTTCATTTTCCACTCCTGCAATCAGGAGAGCAACACACGCTGACTTCACCATTGGAACAGCCTACACGACTATCCTGACTCCTCCTACGCTTCCGAGCAGACGAGTCATTGTCATTGTCCAGAACAAGTCAACGACAGCCAACATCGAGGTCGTCTTTGATGATACAGCCACGGCTGGTATCTTGGTCGCTCCGTTGGGGTCGCTCTCGCTGGACAACTACAATGGCACTGTCCGAGTCAGAGCCACAGCCGCCTCAACATTAATCCACCTTGCCCACGCAAGCGTCTAATTTATGTCGATAACCCTTAGCCAAGGGCTTCCTGCCAATGTCGTTGAAATTGGCACTGAGGTCACTCAAGCAAAGATAGATGAAATAAACTCTGGTACTTTGGCCTTGCAGACTTGGGTCACTTTGGGGTTTGCACCCAAGGCCAGCCCTACATTTACAGGAACTGTGACCATCCCTGCTGGTGCTTCTATCAGCGGATATTTAACCACCTCTTCTGCCTCTAGTACCTATCAGACTATCTCTGGTATGGGTGCTTATGCAACATATTCTTATATAGGTTCACAGGGGTATTTGGGAGAGGCTCCCCAAGATGGCTCTGAATATGTCCGTAAGAATGCAACTTGGGCTGTTGCTACAGGTGGCGGTGGTGGTGGTATTTCTGACGCTCCATCTGACGGAGTTGCGTATGCCAGAAAAGATGCGGCTTGGTATTCTCTTGCCGATTACGCAACCCAGACTTGGATTAACACGCAGAACTTTTTGACTGCAAAAACAGTACAGGCTTGTCCTACGACATTTGGTGCTGGAGACCAAAACAAGATTAATCACTTCGTTCCAGCAATGGGTGGTTCTACCATCTATGTTCCAGCAGACTCGACATACGCATTTCCCAACGGAACAGAAATAGTAATTGTTTCTGATTATAGTGCTGGTGGCACATCTAACATTGCTGGTCAATACGCAGGTCAGCCAACAATCAATGGTGCTTGGAGCGTCAATATGAGTGCTAATGTCAGCAAACTTGTTAAGATTGGCACAGATATCTGGTTCTACACATAATTTTATGTTTACTATTATTGCATCTTCAATCGCTTTTCTTGGCGGTGTCTATGTCGGTGTCAGATGGTCTGACAAGTTGAGCGGCATATATGCGGCCTTCTTCAAGACCTAATGCCTGTTGAACTCGTCAAGGATGGTGATGCTGGATTTGTCGGACTCAACAGTCGTGACAACCCATCCTCATTACCTGCTGGCGTTGTCAGCAAGTCTGAGAACTACAGATTTGACAGAGGTGTAGCCAGACCAAGAAAGGGTCTTGAGCGTCTTTCTACAGTAGAGTTTTCTGGCACTGAGATTTACGGAAGCACTACCTATGTAGATGTAAACGGAATAGAGACCATAGTGTTTGTCACAGGAACACACCTGTATAAGTACACATACTCTTCTGGCCTTTCTGCTCCTGTTCCGTTTCCTGCTGGCGAGACTATCACCACGAGCGATGGTTGCACCTTGTGCCAAGGTATGGACAAGTTGTTTATCACAAGAGGCCACTTGCTTAGACCACTTAAGTGGGATATGGCTTTGTCCATAATCGCACTTCCAACTACTCCTGCTGTTGGTCACGAGTTCCCAAACTGCACTGACTTGATGTACTATGGCAATAGATTTATTGCACAGGGTAAGTACTTTAACGAGCCAAACAACACCAGAAGAAGGGATTCGGTTTGTGTCAGCAACTACCTAGACTACAACGACTGGGATGTCCTTGACTCGTTCACATTCAACAATGGTGGTAATGACCAAGTAGTTGGCATAGCACCTTGGACTCTCAATGAGTTCACTGTGTTTATGCGTAATAGCATATTTTATGTGAATATAGGTGTTGGTCGCTATGCAACTGGAGATGCTCTTGATGCAACCTGTTTCATAAAGACTCTTGTTTCTGATATTGGGTGCATTGCCAAAAGGAGCATAGTACAGGCAAACGGAGGTGTCATTTTCCTGTCTGATTATGGCGTGTATATGATGAACCCAACGCAGGTTGGCTCTAATGAGTCTATGCGTTTGTTGACCAATGCACAGCCGATGTCCGCTCCTGTAGATGACATCATACTACGCATAAACAAGACCTACGCTCATAGGGCTGTTGCCGCATACTGGAACAACAGATACTATCTGGCTGTGCCAATCGACAACTCAATAAAGAACAATGTCGTATTGGTTTATAATTTTATACTAAACGCTTGGGAGTCAGTTGATACATACCCAGCAGGGATAGACATATTCAACTTTGCCATCGCAAAACTTAACACTCAAAGAAGACTGTTTATCATAGACTCCAACGAGGGGTTATTCCTTACTGAGGAACTTGAGTACGATGAGTATGGTGCTCTTGTTCTTGGCATTCCAATACTGGATATGGTAAACGAAAGGCCAAGACTTCCGTTCTCGTTGGGACAACTTGAGTTTAGACAAAACCAAATATCGTCCAAACTGATTACACGCAGGTATGTATTTGGTACTTTTAAGGACAAGCGATTTAGCAGTGCCGAGATAGACTTTGAGTTTGATGCAGGTACTGCCATTAAGACTTTTGCATTAGTTCAGAACCCAGACTCATCTTCTCAAATTGACAATTACGGAAGTCCAACCATCAATGATGAGACCAGAAGAATTCCTTTGCGTAAGATAGGAACTGGTGTCCAGTTGTCGTTTGTAGCCACAAACAAAAGACCTACAATTAGGTCTACCGCAGTATACTCAAAGATGAACACAAAGAACATTCAAACCAAGAAATAATATGTCACAGATTCAAAAAGGAGAAACATTTGTAGACGGACAGGTCGTCACATTCGATATGCTGAACGACCTTGTCGATTCGGCTCAGTTGCTACCGCCCTGTATCAACGGACAGGTGGAAAAACTGCAAGGCACTATTCAAGGAACTGAGGAAGTTCTAATATATGACCCTATTTCTGGTGCTCTTAGAAAGGCTCAAGTTCAGAACTTAATTCGGTCTGGGGTTGCGATTGAGACAAACTATATAGAGGGTGGTCAGTATGGTGGTCAGACAGGAACTCTTTCAATAGTATCATCAGAAGGCTTTTCTCTTAATAATGGTGACACATCTAACGCTAACTCTGGAGTAAACATTTCAAGTACTGGTGGAAACTTAAATCTTACTGCTACAGCCTCTGGATATGGTCACGGAAATGGCAAGATAACGCTTTCGTCTGGTTTAGGCGGGGTTGAGTTTATTACATCTGGTATTGGTAAGTTTGTGTTTAACAGTTCAAGTTCTATCAAACTTCCTGTTGGCACTACGGCACAGCGTCCAGCAACCCCTGTCGCTGGTGATTTTAGATATAACTCTCAATTATCATCAACAGAGTTTTGGAATGGGACAAGTTGGTATACTGGAAACGAAGTAGACAGCGTTCAGAAAACGCAAAACGGCTATCTTAAACTTACTAATGGTTTAATTTTTCAGTGGGGATATGTACAGGTTGTGGTTGGAACATATGGTGCTAATCAAGCAACTTTTCCAATACCATTTCCTAACGCTTGTTTAAACATTCAAATTACATTAAAACAACCACAAAGTTTTTATACTGCTAATGGTTATGGTTTTGAAAATAGCGTTAAGTTAAATGGAGATGCAACTACGACGGGATTTGGTTATTCCGTTCATTACGGAGGCGACCAAGGCCAAGGTTCTTATGCTATGTACTTTGCAATAGGCCACTAACTTGAGTTGGCCTTTCACAACAAAACAGGCCAAGGATGCCTACGAGTACATCCTAGAAAAAAGGGGTACTAGTAAGCGGTGTGTGTTTGATGTGGAGTGGTTGGACGAGTGGTTGGCTTGGCTGGACGAGCATAAGTACCTGTTCTGCAACTACGAAAATGGTAAACTTAACGGAGTCATAACCATCTTCCCTATCATAAAATACAACAACACTCCTGCTGTAAGCACTATACTAAAGAACATAACCATAAACTCTGAGAAACACGACTTCTATATTATGGATGCTCTGGTTGACAATTCCGATGCCAGAGTAAAGATAATAGAAAAGATACTAAAGAGGTATCCAGAAATAGAGTCTGACCCTAGTTGTCAGATACTGGCTTGCAGAAACTCAAGGGTAAAAAAACTCAACAAATCTAAAATCTTAACACTTAAAACTAATGGGTTCAACTAAAGTTCAAGCACCGCCACCTAGAGACTACTACAAGGAGATGTCTGATGCCATCCGTGCTCAGATAGACCTCGCTCCGCAGATGATGGAGGCCGAGCGGAAACTCATACCGCAGTGGCAGAAGATGCAGTATGAGCAGATGATGGGTCAGGCCAATAACCTGAAGACCTTTTATCGTGAAGTGATGGGAGACAGTGCAGACCTGCTGTCTCAGTATGGTACTACCTTTGCTGGTGCTCTTACCCCTATTGCGGAGAGTTCAAGAAAGACCTATGAGGCTGGCCTTGGCGGTGGTGCAGAGTTGCAGAACAAGATGCGTACACAGGCTATGGATGGATTAAACGCAGGTTCAGCACTGACTCCAGAAATGATGAAGCAAGCACAGCAGATGGGTAGAGCGGCAAGCACCTCTAGAGGTCTTGCATACAGCAACCAAGGCATCGGTGCTGAAGTGCTTAGTGGGTACAACTTGGGAATGCAGAGGGAAGATAGAGCAAGACTGTTTGCAAATACAGTGCTTGGCAACGATGTGACAATGTCTGGAAACGCCTACCAGCAGTATGGTTCTCCGCTGGTTCAGAGCGGTATGTCTGCTCTTTCACCGATGGGTCTGGCTGGTATGGCTACTCAGTATAACGCCAACCTTGGCCCTCAATACCTGCAACCAGAATCTCAGTACAACGCCAATCTTGTTACCGCCAACCAGAACAATCTTATGCAAGCCAGAGTTGCCACTGCTCAGAATAATGCGGCTATGTGGGCTGCTGGTATGGAGATGACAGGTAGCATCTTACAAGGCAAGTGCTGGGTTGCTCGTGAGGTCTACGGAGAGCAGAACCCAGAGTGGGTCATCTTTCGTGATTGGCTTGAGTCTGACGCTCCTAGATGGCTCGACAAACTGTACGAGGAAGAAGGAGAAAGATTTGCCAACTTCATCTCTGATAAGCCTGTTCTTAAGAACATTGTCAGAGGTCTTATGAATCTTGTCACAAAATAAACTATGGCTAGTCCATTTGCTAAATATACCGCAGAACAAGTTCAGCCTATAAACATCTTGCCGTATACGGCACAGATTGCGGACACACTTAGACAGGGTGCTTCCTCTCTTGGCAAAGGTATCGCCAAGTATATGCAGACGCAGGAGGAGCGTGATGAGTTGGCTCAGACTGCTCAGGGTTCTATTTCTGAGTATGTTGTTCAGGATTTGCAGAATCCTGAGGACAAGGAGTCATACAAGGCTTCCGATGACGCTCCTCAACACAGTGCCGACCTGATTAACCTAGCCCTTAAGGAGGGTGAAGGCGATGTGGCTCGTGGTCTGGCGGGTATGCCTCTGAGCAAACTCCGTGCTTGGGCTAACCTTGATGCAAAACACGAGAAGAAGGTTCAGCAGACTATTGAAAACAGGTTTAAGGAGACCGCTTTAAAGACTGAATCTGACAGGGTTAAGATTGCTAAAGATGCTCAGGACTTAGCAAAAGAACAACACAATCTTTCTAAGCAGATTACAGAGTTTAATCAGCGTGTTGGGCTTTCAGAATTAGGACTTAAGTCAACAGAGATTGGTCTTAAGTGGTCTGAGCACAACGCCAGACAGAAGCAAGCCGAAGAGGACAAGGCTCTTAAGGACAAGGAACTAGCAAAGAGAGATGCCTTAGAGAAACTGGTGAAGGATGTCCAAGATACAGGAAGCATCCCTACATCGTTAAAGGTCAACGAACAGTCCACAGTACTTGAGGAGGTTGGCGACATCTTTGCTCCAGACGGAAGTCTTATAGCGAGCAATGTGATGCTCAGGCAGGGCATAGAGGCTCTTGGTCTCAACCCATCTGATGTTGTTACCGCTGAGAAGGCTGTGGCGGCAAAGCAGGTTGGTGCTGATTATGGATTAAATCAAATCGGGAAATACCTTACGCAGAGCGATAAGTTCGACATTAAATCTGGATTTTCTGGTGCGGTGCAGAACGGATACACAGACCAGTTTATAAGAAACGCATTCAAGCAAGCGGATGCTTGGTCTCTTGAAAAAACAGGGAAGTCTCTTGCAGGTTTTGAGCGGTTCTTCCCCCAAGGAATAGACGGAAAGATTGAGAATCCAGCAAAGGCTTTTGAACTCGCACAGCAGTTTTTAAAGAACAACCAGTTTGTGGATTATATGAAGTCCCGCCACGGAGTTCAAACTGTCCCTGATGGTGCTGTGTTTAACAAGGCGTTCTATAGTATTACAGGAACTCAGAATTATCAGACTCCTGTTGTCAGAGAGGTTACTCTTACTGACTACGACAAGGAGAAGTTCAGATACGAGCAGATGGCTAAGGCGGCTGGCGGTGCTGATAAACTGCCTATGTCTTGGACGCAGTATGTTCTTTCACAGCCAGACAGATTCCTTCCAAGGTCAACCATCAAGATGCCAGATGGCACTACAGTCAATGTCACCAAGATGGGAGACAAGGGCAACTGGATGACGGATGCTCAGATTCTTTCCGCTTCTGGTACTGGTGGCGGTGGTATTGATTCAAAGTTTAAGATGGATTTAATTACAGCCAATAACTGGCTTGGTCAGTTTGAGAAGCCAACAGACATCGGGCCTATGGTCATTCAGTTCCCTAAGGGAGGGTTGGAGAATTTCAGAGGAGACTGGAACGCAGATTATCCAGTTCTTAAGAAAGGCTTTGAGGATGTCAGGCTTGCCACTCAGATTGCCAATAAGATGCGTGAGTTCGCCAGAAAGGGTGTCCTTGAGAAAGGTCTTAGCCCTACTGAAAGGGATGAGTTTAATCAACTTGTGATGAGAGCCACGACCTTCAGAAAGCACTTCATTGCTGGTGGTCAAGAAACTGAACCAGATGCACAACGCTTGTTTGAGCAGATTGGTGCTCTGACGAATATGACTCGTCTATTCTCAAGCGACACTCACCTAAAGGCCATCGATGCCTTTGAAGCGACAATCAGAGACCAAGTTGTTGCTAATTCTAGAAGTGCAGGATTTAGAGTTGCAATAAAGGGTTCGCAGAATAAGTACAACTTAGGTGAAATTGTCTCCAAACTCGAAAAAGAAACTGGAGTCAAGAGCACAGCAAAGCCTCAACAAACTAAATAATGTCTGAACAAACTTATAGCAACGAAGCGGAACTTCAGAAATTCGTAGTCTCAAATGGGTTAATTCCTCCAAGAACACAGGCAAAGCAAGACCCAGAGATTCCTCTTATCGAGAACTCTGATGGCACTTCTGCCTCTGAGTTTGACGATGAAGGAGCGATTGTCGCTGAGAAGATTCGTCAATTCTCAAATGTTGGATACAGACCTACCAAGGACGAGGCTCTTAAGTATCGTGACTTTATGCACAAACAGGAGACCTCTGCTTGGTCTTCTATTGCTGGTGCTATGCAACAGACGGCAGTAGACCTTGGCAGTGCGGCTTTGTCATTGGCTGGAGACACGCTCTCTTTTAAACTTCCTAAAGTCGCTGGCTCTGTGGTCGAGGGTGCGGCTCTTGGCACTAAGAACTGGATGTATATGTGGGAGGAAGCCAAGTACAACGAGGAGTCCCCCATCCACAAGTTGCTGTACAAGAAGACAGGTAACGATGACGAGTATTACTATAACCTCGTCAAGACTCTTGATGTGAAGCAGATGATGGACAAGGATATGCGTGAGGGTATCCTGCTTCCTAAGGAGGTTGAAGTCGGTGGCGTTAAGTTTGACCTTTGGAATCCAGCGACAGTGATGGGTATCTCCTATGTGGCAGACCCTTCTTGGGTCGCTCCTAACCTTGGCATCGAGTCAACGCTCGCTAAGGGTATGAAGGGTGCATCAAAGATTATCGCACTCAACGAGCAAATGGCTAATGTTCAGGTCTGGGCGGCAAAGCAGGTTGAGACCGCTAGCAAGAAGACAGCCAGAGGTGCTGAAAAGGTCGCAGAGCAGATTGTTAAGACAGAACAACAGTTGTTAAACAACATCAAGGAGGTTACTGGTGTCGATGCGTTCATCGGTACATCAGGCAACATCGTTGACAAGAATGACCTTGGTCGTGGTGCTATGTCTGCGGCTGGTCTTAATCAGGTTAAGATTCCTGCTTGGGGTGCTACTACTCTGGCGTGGGGTGCATCGAAGATTGTGCAGACTGCGGCTAGTGCGGCTGAACTTTCAGCCAAGATTGCCCAAGAGCCTACCTCGCATATGGGACTCAGACTCTCTGAGCGTCTGGCGATGGAATCGGAAAACGCATCTGTCCGTGCCTTGGCGGGTACTTGGGCTAAGACTGGTTCTCCGCTTATCGAGTGGGCTGGAAACACATCTAAAACAGCACTGCACTCTGGGATGTATGGCGGTGCTTTCGGATTTACATTTGGTGGCGAAGAAGGCTTCTACCACGGCATAGGTTCAGGCTTCACCATTGGCGGGGCGTTCCACCAGATTGGTGCTATCCACGGAGCGGTGCAAGGTGGTGATGCCAGCCGTGATGTCATCAAGAATTTCCTGTGGGCTACCGAGGGGTTTGACTACTATAGCAAGGAAGGCACGATGCGTCTCCTTGAACTGACTGAGAAGGAGAATGGCGAGTTCGCCAAACTCAGACTGATGGGTGAGATTGCCGCATCGGAGCGTCTTCAGAGAGATGTAAAGAAGGTCATACTTACCGAGGAGCGTATCAAGGAGATGCTTGGGGAGGACTCTCCAGAATGGGCAGACCTGAAGAAGGAGATTAATGACAACCCTGACTTTGGCGGTGTAGCCTTCAAGCGTAACTTGGATGGACAGAAGGTTGTGGTAATCAACGCTGACAGGGCTTACAAATTTGCCGCCAAGGAGGAGTTGTTCCACACGCTCCTGATGGACAGCAGATATGGTCTGGAGTTCACCAGACACTCTCTTGATGCCCTTGTTGGCACTGAGGACGCAAGAGGTGCGTTGCTCCGTATGCCTAAGGAACAAGCCGTCAGAGCCTTGGAGCAGTTCAAGGATGCATACCTTGGGCTTGAGGATAAGGCTTCTGCTGGAGACTCACAGCGTGTCACAAAGATGGGCGATGTCTGGGGCGAAATCATCACCAAGTTTAAGAACGGAGAAGTTGATGGAAGACTCAACAAGTTGTTTGAGGAGTTCTTGGCCTCGTACTGGAACGCCTACACTGAAGACAAGCCTATCGATTACCTGCTCAAGGGTGGCGACTTAGGTCTTGTCAGAAACGCCATCGAGTTGGCAAAGGACGCATACAAGAACACGATGCATCAAGACCTTAAGTCGGCTGGTGCTAAGTTTGAGTTCGGAAAGACCATTGACGGCTTCTTCGTAGACCAGAAGACAGGAAAGCGTATCATCATTCCAGAACTGGAGAAGTTGATGAAGCACTTCGTGGCTCGTTCATCCAAGGAAATGTACAGAGGATGGATGAAGAACGAGCGTAAGTTGAGCAATGTCGAACAGGCTATTGCTGGAGGATTAGACCACCTTGTTCAGATGAACCCAGACGGCTCTGCCAGAATAATGTCTTCGGCAGAGGTCAACAGAAACTCAGGCAAGGGAATCAAGGATGCTCTTGAGAAGATTGCTCAACTTGACTCTACGGAGCGTGGACTTCAGTTTACAGTTATTGGAAATGACGGAGAGTCTAAGATGTCATTCTCTAAGCCTAAGAAGAGAAAGAAGAAGGTGAACAAGGAGGAGAATGCCGAGGCTCTGCTTGAGGACACTGAAACATCAGAGTTAAATTGGGGTGCTAGACAGCGTTACAATAAGCACTGGTCTGACATTGCTGAAACACTTGCCGAGCAGGATAAAGAGCCAATCACCAAGAGAGAACTTAGGGCGGCTGAGACAATCGCAGGAGAAGCACCTGAAGACGGAGGCTGGTCGGTTGATAAGCGTAAGAAGTTCTGGAAGAGTGTCTGGAACGGCAATCCAAGAATCAAGGTCAAGGGTGTGGCTACAAAGAAGGAAATTGCCATCCTTAGCGAGTTCCTGCCAGAGCCAGTGGTAAACAAGTTCCGACACCTGAACGCTGTTATTGAGATGTCTCGTATGGGTACATTCGCTGGCAAGGTGTCCAACATCATTACGGCAGAAGTTGTCACCGAAACCGAGGGGCCGTTTAACAAAGTTTCAGACCGAGAAGAAGGGCCGTTTGTTAAACAGAGAAACTTCCAGCCAGCGGAGATTAACATCTACTTTGAGCGTAAGCGTACAAAGAAGATGGAAGATGGAGAGCCTGTATTTGAGTATGAGTCTGGCGAGCCTCAGATGCTGGTTAAGGTCGTAGACCACGATGCAATCCTAACCAGAGTTGATTACTTCTATGACGAGGTCGGTGGAGACCTTGACTACAAGATGGTTCGTAGGTTGTTCAAGACCAAGGAAGACCTGTACATTGCCGCTAAGTCACTACTGTCCAGATACTCGCAGTCCGAAATGAAGGAGGGTGGCATTGCCATCTTCAGAAACGCTGGTGCTGTGTCTGCCAGAGAGGCTGGTCAGATGCGTACCATCGTCAATGGTGTGCTTGGTTTCCACCCGACCAAGGTTCAGATGAGGGCTGGCGAATACGCCAATCCTTGGCACGAACTTCAACTCAGAAAGAAGAGTCAAGACGCTGGCCTACCTCAGGTCATCAAGGACTTCCGTGTCGATAGAATCGGCAGGATGCGTTCTAGGGATGGGGAGGGTTTCTTCTACGACCACGACAGTGCTGTGGTTCGCTCCCAGTATAACTTTTCGCCTTCCAAGTCGTTTAGAGACCACGAAGGCAATCCTATGTCCAAGGCAGAGATGCTGGCTACAAAGTCCAGCGTATACAGAAACAAGGAGGGCGAGATACTTTCAGTATACAGCCTGAACAAGGCTCTGTCTTCCAAGAAGAGGGTAGTCGGAGAGTCCGTGTTTGATTATGTTGACGACTCGTTTGGTTCTATAATCGATGTCGTTGACCCTAGACGCAGAGGCAGAAGCGTCACATCCGAAAGCGGTTGGTTACACTACACGCCAGATATGAGCGAGGCTTCCCTTGTGAGCAAGGGCAGTATGACGACTGGTTACATCGACACGACCAGACATCTGGACATCAGCAACATAGACTACAACTCAAGCCCTAATGTCTACCTCAAGGAGATTGCCACAGGTCTCAGCAAACTGACTGGCAAGGATGTCGATGTGCATCTTAAGGAACTGCTAAACCTCAGGGATATCAACGGCAACAGGCTGTCGATGCTCGTGGACGAGGCTGGTTCTCCGTTCAACATAAAGTCAGAGAACATCGAAGGCTTCCTGTTTACCAAGGATATGGCCTCGTACTTCAAGAAGAACGACATTCATTCGCTTGAGTACAATCATTTCAACCCAATCAGAGACCAAGCGACATCCGCTGTGGCTGTCTGGGACAACGGAAGATTCATAGAGAACACCAGCAGAAGAGCGGAGACCAACTACTTTGCGTACTCTCCATCCAAGCGGAACGAGGTTCTTCCTAGCGGAGAACTTGCTCCTAAGTCGATGCTCTGGCACTTGAACAAGGCCATCTCTGATTCAACGAAGAGCAAGATTGCGAGCGGTATGAACCC
>Ga0078894_10002947_pt1 | contig 12883 bp, 1 predicted proteins | sample LauGreSu1BDMLBSD_2_FD_67506 | JGI IMG/M metagenome (GOLD analysis project Ga0078894, IMG submission 67506) | Freshwater lake microbial communities from Lake Michigan, USA - Su13.BD.MLB.SD (version 4) (version 4) | ecosystem: Environmental > Aquatic > Freshwater > Lake | place: Lake Michigan, USA...
TGTGCCAAAGTTAGGTACACCCCTAGGGTGTACCTAACTTAGCCTACATGCCTACAGTAGTGATGTAGGCACAAAATAAGTACCCCCTTTGGGGGTACTTAACTTCAGCACATCACGGTATCGCGGTAATAAATTTGACTCGGTCTGGGCGAACCAAGTCATTCCAAAATGACGAAGGACACGATTCTCACACATCGGGGGTATTCGATTCTGAAATCGGACGTCGACGCCACAATGACAAAGCGGATTGCGGAGGATCTGACCGTTTGCCCGAAACTCAATAAGAAATTCGCGTCGGCACAAGCCGGACTCACATTCAAGTTATTCAAGGAGTCGGGAAGTCGGTGGTATCTTCCTCGCGCCTACGGAACAGAGATGTTCGGCGAGGCCGCATCGTCCGTCCTTTCTGAGGGACTTAGTATGCCAGCGTTAGCGTCGGAATTTAAGGGCTCCCCGTACCCCTATCAGACGGAGATCATCGACTCGTTCCTGGCCGCAGGGTCCAACGGACTTATCTGTGTTCCGTGTGGAAAGGGAAAGACGTTCATGGCCCTCAAGATCGCCGCGATGCTCGGAAAGCGCTTCATGGTGATCGTGGATAAGGAGTTCCTGATGAATCAGTGGCGGGGCGAAATGGCGGCACTCATGCCCGGTCTTCGTGTCGGAATTCTCCAGGGCCCGAAATGCGAGACGGATCCGGCGGACTATGATTGTACGATCTGTATGATTCAGACACTTTGCGGAAAGGAGGTGGACGAACAGATCTTTCGCTCCTTCGGCTTCACGATCTTCGATGAGTGCCACCACTTGGCCGCCCAGCATTTCTCTAAGACGTTGTTTAAGGTTCAGACGAAGTACATGCTCGGTCTCTCGGCCACGCCAACGCGCGAAGACGGGCTCACGAAAGTCTTCTTCTGGTTTCTTGGGAAGCCTGTCTACTGGGAGAAGCAGCGCGAGCCGGATCCGACCGTGGAAGTTGTGAGTGTTCTCGTAAAGTCGGATGAGGTCGAGTATAATACGGTGCCGACCGATTGGCGGGGCGAGACGGTCATGGCGCGTCTTCTCACGAACGTTCTCGGATGCAAGGAGAGGACAGAGGAGATTGTGCGGAGGATCGTGGATCTGTGTTCGAATCCGGATCGGCGCGTTCTTGTCCTCTCGGAGCGCATCGGGCATTTGAACGAGATCGAGCGTCTAGTTTCAGAGAGGTCGGATTTGACGATGTCGTATTATATTGGGGGGATGAAGGAGGCGAAGAGAGAGGCGGGGGCCGCTACAGCGCGGATATTACTTGCTTCTTATGCTATGGCATCGGAAGCAATGAATATTAAGACGCTGAATACGGTTATTCTGGCGAGTCCTCGGAAACACGTGGAGCAGAGCACGGGGCGTATTCTGCGTGTGCGGCCGTCGGAGAGGACTGTTGTGCCGCTGATAGTAGACATTGTGGACGCCCATTCCATGTATAAGGGGCAGTGGAAGAAGCGGATGACGTATTATCGGGCGTGTGCGTATAGTTTGCGGACGGAGGGGATGGGGTGTTCTGGATCTGTTGGGGTTTCTGTTGCTTCTGCTTCCGAGGTAATTCGTGCGGTTCCAGGGAAGGCGATGTTTATTGGGTAAATGGCTAGAACGAAAAGATTAAGTAACTCCAATATCATAAGGCCACTCTGTGGCCTTATCTATGGGGAGTACTTAACTTTAGTACTAGACGTTACTGTGATAAATTTCCAGTTGTAAAATTAAACTTACTGACACTTATATCTGCCCTTGCTGTTGTTTTAATATACTGGTCTCCGGTTGTTCCAGAAGAATTTACGTAGACTCCATTCCGATTATATGCTCGCGCCCTGAAGTATTCGTGGCCTGAGCTACCGCTGTCCCACGTGTCATCATCCAAGTATCTTTTGGCAGAGGAGAGTATAGGACCTTCATTGTTCGGCCCTATAATATTCCGGGTCCAGGCAGAACCTCCAGGCGGATTTATACTAAATTTAGTATTCCATTTAAAAACCCCAGAAGTAGAACCAGGGGGTAAATCAGACTCATTAGTAGGATATACCATAACTTTTGTTGCGAATACGGGAGCGGGATCTAAATATATACTATACCTGTCTTTGTGTTCCCAACACGAGCCCAAAACCCAATTAGTGCATTCTCTAGTTCCGTTTACTTTAAAGGAAAAATTCTGAGGAGGTTTATACGTAGTTACCGCTGCAGAACTTGGAGAGTTGCCGCTTGCATTTCTTGTTGTTACCGATACTGTAAATGTATTTGTTGTATATTCAGTTAGACCAGGATAATTCGCATCGTATGTTGTGCCCGGAGTTAAGTTTGAAGCCACATCAGCCCCATTTATGGTAATTTTCCAAGATGTTTCTCCACCACCTGTATAAGAAACTTTAAATTTTGTTGCACTCGCTATACTCCAATTAGAACTACCGTAATCAGGTAAAAGAACCGTCGGTGTAGTGGGTAGTAGTATACATTCAATAGGGGTAGATGTACTTGATCCAGACGAATTTAACGCACGAACTGTAACGGTTATAGTTGTTCCTGCAGCTTGTCCTGATATCGTAGCCGAGTTAATTGTTGTACCAGTCCAGGAGGTTCCCCCATTCAGAGAATATTCATAGGCATTCGTAGTGCCAAGACCAGCCCCTGTTACAGCTCCCCAACTTACATTACAGCCCGTTTGTGATATGCCACTGACTGTAGGAGTTGCGATCGGCCCAGGTATCATTCGAACAGATAAGGGTACACTTGCAACGCTAGCTGTAGCATTTATAGCAGTTACTGTTACGTTACTGTATGTTTGGCCCGCACCCTGTCCTGTGACTACACACGAGGTAGTAGTAACACCTGTAATGGTTGTATTAAATCCACTTATGGTATAAGAGGCTGCGCCACCGGGACAAGTCCAAGATAGAGTACAGCCATAGCTCGTTGTATAGGCAGATACAGTTAGTCCCGTAGGTGCTACGGGCGCAGTTAGAACAGAAATTGTAGCTGACGGATTTTCAACAGAATTACTGCTAATTGCTACGACATTTACACTATAGCTTGTATTTGATGTCAAAGATATTATTGCTTGTGTTGTTGTCGCAGAATTTACATTTGTAGACAAACCACTACCATAATTAATCCTATAAGACGCGGCTCCTGCGCACGCAGTCCATGTTACAGTAAATGAATTTGCCGTTATATTAGATATACTCGATCCAGTGATCGTCGGTTGAACGGGAGATGTGAATGCGTTATTAAGTGTGCCCGTATTTCCCGTGCTAGAATACTTCATCGTGACAATGTAAGAAGAGCCTGGTGCAAGATTGCTGAATGTGGCCGAAGTTCCAGCTATTGTGGGAGTTACGGTTGCGCCATTCAATGTAAATACATACCCAGATGTTGGGTAGCTTGTTGTACTGGGAGCACTAGACCAGTTCACAGTAATACTCGTAGGGGCTTTAGTGGCTGATTGAGACACATTTGGCATATCCGGACCCGTTATAAATGTTGTGTTGCCAATGCCGATTTGTACGTTTGAAGAATTATATGCCTTTACCGTGATCGTATAGGATGTACCTGCTGTCAAGCTAGAAAGTGTGAAAGGGCTCGTACAATTCGTATCCGGATTAGAACTATATGTATATTTATAGGATGATGCCCCAGGAACAGGCGTCCATTGAATCGTTGCAGAATTATAGGTAATGGATGAGGTTGTTATAGCGACTGTAATGCCTGACGTCGTGATATTTGTTGTAGAGGGAGTAGACGGTCCAGCTGAGTTTGTCGCTCTTACAGTTACTACATATGTGTTTGATGAATTCAAATTAAAAAATGCAATTTCTCTACGAAACACATTGTACGTATACAATGAGCCGTATCCTCCAGAAACGGATACACCATTCAACGTGATACTTATTGTCAATGATGTCGCTGTATCTCCTCCAGTATAGGCTATCTTAAATGTGGATTGGGTTATATTACTTGAGGTTAGAGAACCTATAGCACTAGGTACAGTCATCGTGGCCGGTGTTAAGTACGTAGCAATAGATGTACCATCTGTTTTTACATTATCTGCTGTCGCCAAGGTTTCACCATTACTATTTATCGCGATTACGCCAATTGTATATTTACTATTTGCAAGCATATTTGTTATTGTAATCGATGAACCCGTCTGTGTAATCGTTGGATACGGTGCTGTAAAATTATTGGTTAGCGCCGTTGCAAATGTAGTTCCTGTGTCCACGCTATAGGGCGATGATGATAATGCGGCAACATACAGATCAGATCGAAAGTTCCCTAGCGTTCCTAGAAAATATCTCGGATTCGCAGATCCGGCGGATATAGCGCGTACATTTACCCCGTCTTGTACCAAAAATACGGGATCCGGACAAAAGGCGACCGTAGTCACATCTATAATTCCTCCTTCGCCTAACACATTTATCCCTTGAATCTTACCAAAAGGATTTGGATAAGCCGTATTCGAGCCACTATTCAAATAGATGAAAAATCTATAGGATGATGCTCCGTCTCCTCCCGTCCATGATACAGTAACACTGTTTGCCGCGATACTTGTAACGGTTAGTATAACTGCAACAGGCGGCGTAGTAATAGTGAGCGGGTCTGATTCCGACGATCCATTCGCACTCGTAGCCGTTAAAATAAAAGTATAGACAGTATTTCCTAGAAGGGCATTTGCGCCAGTGAAACGGATGGTTTTACCCACCACATCAATCGTCGCGTTCGATGTCACATCTACTTCATTACGCAGAACCCTATAGGATGTTGCTCCATCTCCACCAGACCACGAAAGAGTTTGATTGATACTGATAAAAGATAGCACAGGCATTACGGGAGCGGTTGTAACGATTAATGTCGAAGAACTAAAATTTCTACCCGTATTTCTGTTAGAAATCACGTTAATATGGTATTGGGTATTTCCAACCAATGGAGTATTCGTCGCATCTCTTGTAAATATCACCGTTTTATTCGTCTTACTATTGTCAACAGTCGGATTTAAACTCTGTGCGTTCAATCTGTAGGTGTAATAATTTGTGAAATCGCCGCCGGTCCATTGTACTGTTATGCTCGTAGATGTTGCACTTAATACATACAGCTGCGGCACCGTTGTATCTGGATAGGACGTAATTGTTGCAGGGAAACTGGAACCGTTCGTATTAGACGTATACACACCTATTGTATATAAAAGTGTGTCAGGTGTTAAATTGTTGAATGTCGCGGTCATTCCTATAAGAGTGGGCTCCACCGCGGCCCCGTTCAATGTAAACGTATAGGATGTAGTAGAGTCTCCTCCAGACGTCCAACCGATCGCTATACTGGTACTATTAATAGATATGAAATACAAACCTGTAACGGGGGGCGGCATAGATATGTCAATGATCTCCGTTGTAATTTGCGCGATGAATGTATTATTGGTAATCGCGGAAACGGCGTTTGAATTTGTTGCAGGACTCACAACAGATGCTGTAAAGGGGCCGACAAAGGGCATATCAGGGATGAAATAATTCTGGGAACTGTACGTGTAAGTATTCGTGCCCGTTCCAGAATTTGAGCGGGCAGGAATGGTAATTTTTCTTGTAGTATTCTCATATGTTCTACGTATTTTATAGATGTATGTTGTTGAGCCGGCTGTAGTTTGTATGAACGTTTCCACAAAAATAAGGGTACCACCTAGGAATATAAATGGACCAATATTTCCAATATTTCCTTGAATGTCCGTAAGGGCCGGTAGCCCTGCTTCAATAACATTTGCAGCTATTCCAGGCCACGTCCAAGATGACGGAGGAATATCACTCGGTGCTGATTTTACTAGGAATCCATCTGTATTAGCTGTACTTCCAGATCCCCTGTAGCTAGTACCATACTCGCTCCATATATTTTCTACACCAGTACTGCCTCGAACGGATAATTGCATACTATTACGGCTAAAGTATACATCACCTGAAAAATTAGTAACGTGTATCAGACTGTTAGCACCGGTTATAAGTGTCGTAACATTCTGGGAAGTATCAATTACGCGCACCATACTATTACCCACATCTGCCACATATAATTTCCCGTCTGAACCCATGGAAATACCCTTTGGTGAATTAAATCTTGCAGCCGTACTCTGACCGTTATCTGCTCCAGATATAATATTTATTTGTCTGTAATTTGTATCTACAGTACACCAGCGCCCCGCCGCACCCCAGTCATAGTCTGATCTCCACCTTCCTTCCGCACAGCTTTCCCAATCAGCAATCTTATAACGACTATTACCATCCTCTCCAGCAACACCAGTACAGGTTGTCCCTCCTGCATAGGTGCTTACCGTCCACGTGGTTCCACTCTTTACCAATTTACGGATTAAGTGATTATTCGTATCTGCTACATATAAATTGTCAGAGGAATCAATCGCTATACCTGTGGGGCTGTTAAACGTGCATTGTGTAGCTGTTCGTGTAACACTACCATCCACGCTATTTAACCCACACCCTGACCCTTTGATTGCTGTACCACCACCCGCAATTGTGGTCCATGTTGCAGTACTTATAGCACTTAGAGAGCCGATTGTATTTGTGGAACTGTTACATACATACAGTATACTCCTGTCAGCAGATATAGCAATTCCACGCAGTCCTCCACCTGCTGCATTATACACTTGAGTTAGACCACCATCATACAGTTTATATATATATTGATTTGTTGTAAAAAATATCATTTTTTTACCTCCACTGTCTACGTACCCCGTTATTCCGTGTATTTGTTTTTCCCCTTCTGAACCCGATTGTGTAGCATTACTATATGTGACAACAACCTTTTCTGTGTAAGGGAACGTCCATGTTGGAGGCGTCCCGGGCGTTATTATAATGTTAGGGTCGATTGGTGTCAGATAGACAGCGGATATGGGGGTCCCAATCGGATATACAACCCCAGCAATCCCTGTAATCTGTCGTGTCGTCATTATATTACGATATGCGTCCAAGAACCGGATGCTCGCGCCTGTTAGAGTTGTTTCAACAGTAGGGTTTATTATTGTTGAAACGGATCCCGTAAACTTGTTGTAGATAACCACATATAGAATATTATATTCTTTACCTAAATCAAATTCCGTTACTACTTGGCCGAAACTCGCCATATTTGTACGGTAGTTATTAGGGATATCAGAGGATGTGTATACATTACGTCCCAAAGAATCAATTACTGCCATATTATGAATGTTCGCGCTACCACTTGGGACAGTTACAGATAGGTACCGCGCCCGTAGTCCATTGGACTTATATGTTGTTAGAGCATTTACAGTATTCGTAATATTAACAGGTACTCCCATATTTTGTACGCCTGTTGCATTGTATGTTATTACATTTGTTCCGACTGGTACAGATGTCCCCGCGTAGTATACTACTATTTGTGTAACATTATAGGCGAGTCCCAGATCAATCTCAATACGGTCAGATACTCCCGATGTAATCGTAATAGGTCTGTTGTATGTTCCATTGAACGCATCGAAAGAAACGGTCGTACCACTTACTCTGCGCACCATTTTCCACACTGCGACATCGACGCCGCGATTATCGATCACAGATACGTGGTTGATTCCTGGAACCGTGTATGGAGTTAGGACTCTGCGAAGGGTCGCCCCTGACACAAATTGGGAGACATAGATAAATTTTCCTGTAGGGTCTAAGGCAACACCGTATGCCTTATTGATTTGCGCATTTGGGCCGACGCCATCAACTGACCCGGCTGTACCGTTCCCTGCCACAGTACTTACTGCCCCAGCAGGTGTTATCATACGAACGCGGTGATTCATTTGATCGCCAACATACAGATTATTATTTGTATCAATACATAAACCACATGGATTTTTGAATGATGCGCTTACCCCTGTAGCGTCTACATGGGCTTCTGTCCCATTTCCCGCAAACGTTGTCACAACACCTCCATTCGTCGTTCGAACTGTCGCAGCTGTTATCATACGAATACGGTGATTACCTTGGTCGGCAATATATAGATTGCCGGTCGAATCAAACGCGATGCCTGTAGGAGTGTTGAACGACGCGCTAACGCCAGTACCGTTGGCAAATGCGGCTGATTCACTCCCTGCAATCGTAGTGACAACACGTGTATCCATGTTTAGCATTTTAATTCTGTTACCATTAGCGTGCTCTGAAAAAAAGAGATTGCCTGACGAATCAAAGGCGAGGCCTACTGGATTACTGATAAAATCTATAGCGGATTCATTGTACGCAGTTAGGACTTCGGCGGCTGTTAGGGCCCTATTATAGACTCTCACTTCGCCGATTTCGCCTGTGACGTATTCAGCGAGGTCATGCCTTTTACCGATATTCAACAATTGCGTATTTGTACCTAAGGCACTCACAAGACTTAATGAAGTTGTTCCTATTTGAACACCGTTTACATATGTAACCATATTTGATCCATTCCAGGTAATTTGAATGTTCGTCCACATATTATTCACTAAAGTCATATTTTGGCCTGAATTATACCAAACACTACTCGCAGCGTATTTAAATATCTGCCCTCTAAAGCCATTGGAGCCGTTTGCTGCTATACTTATATTTATATCCTGATATGGAGCCACGAATTGATGCGTAAGAATTGATGGGTAAGTTCCGACATTGGCTCCTGTTTGTTTATACCACACATTCGCCGTCCAGCTATTACCCATAGTCAAAGCAGGAATCGTCCAATACGTCGATCCATTTAGAACTATACCATTTCCAGCGGCGTTTTTAGTGGCTGTTCCTCCTGCTAAACTGGCATTTCTTCCTTTATTCGATTCATCATTCCAGGTATTACCAGAAGTATAGTTTTTCGCGCGAAGAAACACCTGAAGTGTAATATCTCTAAAGGTATACCTATATGTTGTAGCTATAACACCAGAGCCACCGTTTGTTAAATTATTGCTTATAGTAATTGTATAGGCTCTAACGAATGGATGTGGACTTTCTGAAGAAACACTTGCAGATGTAACAGTTGTTCCTGGCGGAACATAATTACCAGTTATAGACATTCCAGCGACTGGTAAATTAGTAGCCCCTCCAACTAATATTTGAATCATATTTATAGCTGGAAATTGGTTATGATAGTATCCACTACCGTTATAACCGTTATTTGTATCATACACACAATCTGCGGCGACGATAGTTGTTACATCGCCAATTGTTCCTCCTGTTCCAGATATCTTTATTCTGCGAATGCAGTGATTCGATTGGTCTGCCACATACAAGAATTCGCCTCTTATTGCAAGACCACATGGGTTCCTGAATTGGGCGGCTGCGCCAACACCATTAGTAAATCCTCCTGTCCCACTACCCGCGAGCAGCGTGATAATACCATCAGGAGTTATCTTACTAATCTTATGTCCGCCCCATTCTGATATGTATATATTTCCAGCAGGATCGACTGTGAGATATTGAGACTGGTTAAATGTTGTGGAAGAAGGGGTCAGTGACATCGTTGTCACCGTTCCCGCAGGGGTCGCACTAATACGTACGAATCGTATAGGGTAACTACTTGCCCCACTTGTAATAGGTATTTGCGGAAGAAAGGGGGCTGTTATAGTGTTCGTGATATAATTCCGCCAGACTTCCGCCTTTACACGGTTGTATATCGCAATAGAGGCATTATTTGTATTCTGAATATCGCGTATACAATATTCCTGTCCCAGATCGAGTTCCCATTTAAATCCGTATGTAGTTAACGCCGTTAAATCTGTCGTTGTTATCCCTGTGCCAAGCTTTTTGCCATATATGTCATATATTACAGGGGGTGTTATAGTCTTATTCCCTGCCGAATTATTTTCGAATACTATGTACTGTCCGCGGACGTAGCCTGCTATGCTGCTGTCTGGCATATATTTAGAGGAGTCTGTCAGCAATAAGGGGGCGAATTTCATCCCTGTTCCTGACGCAGCATATCGGAAATCGAATGTTTGTATGCTACCACTAGGGCCTATAGTACGCGAATCCTGTTGGTTCAACGCCGCGTCATAAAGGAGTAATTGCGTACCACTTGCGGCGCCACCCCCAACGTACGTAACCTGCGTAATTTCGTAATCCTGTTGTAAATCTATTTCCAAGTATTCGGCGCTACTCGCTCCAGCCGATGTGTAGGGGATCGCGTCAGATCCGCTCACGACTCTAAAGGCGAGTTGCGGATTTGAGAATGTCTTGACCGGCCTATTATACGCCACATTTACACCGTTGGAATCTAGGGCCACTATTTGGTTGACGGTTAGGGGGTTCGGACGAATCGTCCTTATAGTCGCCCCTCCATCAAGGGCATATATTAATCCAGAGGAGTCAACGGTGATCCCGCCGAGGGGATTCGTACTCGTATACACCGTTGTTACTGAGCCCGATGGGCTCACCCTACGAACACGATTATTGCCCGTGTCACCCACGTATAGGAATTGATTCGTATTATCCCACGCGACCTGTGTAGGAGTGTTGAAGGTCGCGGCCGCGCCTATACCGTCTGGATTCACACCCGACGCTGTGGCCGCTACCTGCCCCGCGAGTACATTCACATCATAGTTCGGATACAGCACACGGATTTTAGACGAGTTCTCCGTGACGTACATCGCACCGGACCAGTCTATGCTGACACTCGTCGGCGCATTGAACGTCGCAGCGGTAGCGAGGCCGGCATCCCCCGTAGATGTCGCGGCGCCTGTCCCCCCGATTGTGGTGACATTGCCCGCAGGCGTGACTTTCCGAATACGGTTATTACCCGTATCGGCCACAATGAGATTTCCGCTTCGATCCAAGGCGATACTATTTGGCCTGTTAAACCTCGCTGCCACGCCTGCCCCGTCTGCGAACGCTGGAGCACCATTTCCAGCCAAGACGGAGGACATGTATCTCGGGACGAGGATGCGAATAGCGTGATTCGACATGGCAGCCACAAATATATTTCCATATGGGTCTAAGCATAATCCATGGGGGAGATCTATACCCCCATTATAGCCATCACCAAAGGTAGTAGTACCTCCAGCAATGACATATCCATCCTCCCTATTTGTTATTCTATACATGTAATGTCCGTTTGAACCTACAGCGGAGATGAAGAGGTTATTCGAGGAGTCCACCGTGATTCCTGAGGCGCGAAGATCGTTGGTTGCATTACCAGTTATACCCCCCGTAAACGTGAAATAGGTACTTACAACCCATGATCCACTCGTGATTTTCTTGATACATCTGGATCTGGAAGCAGCTGTGTATTCAGCATTATTACACGCGACATACAGATCTCCATTTGTCGCAACAGCGATCTGGTAAGGATTCCATAGGCGCGCTGCCGTACCGATTCCATCTAGATTTGTATTCGTGACTGCTGCAGACCCCACAATGGTTGTTGTCGTCCACGTAGATCCGGATTGTGTTAGCCTACGAATTGTATTATTTTGTTGATCCACTACATACAAATTCCCCTGAGTGTCTACCCCAATTCCTGCAGGACCATTGAATCGTGCTGCTGTCGTACCATCTGTGCTACCAAGTGTTCCCGACAATCCCGCAATAACTGTCTTGATCCCTGTTGTCGGATGTATACTACTTATACAATGATTTACTAACTCAGTGACGAATAGAAGTTGTCTTGTTTTGTCATATGTAATACCAAAACTATTTAATCCTGTTAGAAGCGTGCTCGTAGTACCGTTCGCAGAAATTTTCCGAATACAACTGTTACCCCCGTCTATTACGTATAGGTTGTAGTCAGGATCAATAGCAACGTTGCGGGGGGTACTTAAATTGACTGGAGACGGAAATACCGTCCTATTTCCTACATAGGTCCAAATCGCATATGCAGCCAGAGTTGGTCTCAGAACGCGAATACAGTGATTATCGGTTTCGGCGACGTAAATATCGCCTGAGGCCGTTACAGCTAGTCCGTTTATTTTTTTGTAGCAAGTTAAATTCGCATAAGTAGTGTTGTTCGTGTATTCAGGAGTCCCAGTACTATTCCACCCGGCGATTGGATAGGTGAATCCCCCAGGGGTTGTTTCATAAATGTAATATCCGTTCATTTGTCCTTGTGTCGCCATGTACGTACAGCCGTTATTGTCTACGACCGGCGATACTATATTTCCCAGATAGGTTGTTATTCCCCAGCCGATTATACTGCCGATGGTGATTTTGCGGATTTTTGAAGTGGTTGTATTTCCTCCAACGCAGAGGAATTGTCCTGTAGGGTCTATGGCAACACCGTAGGGTTGGTTAAATTGTGCGTTTAAGCTGATGCCGTCAACTGTGGCGGCTGTACCATTCCCCGCGATCGTCGTCACTACCCCAGCAGGTGTTATCATACGAATGCGGTGATTTGATCGATCGCCGACATAAATATTATTATTTACGTCAATACATATACCAGCTGGGTCGTTGAACGTTGCAGAGGTACCTGTGCCGTCAGCAGATCCCGCCGTCCCACTTCCTGCAAACGTTGTCACAACGCCTCCATTCGTCGTTCGAACTGTTGCAGCCGTTATCATACGAATACGGTGATTGCTCATATCAGCGATGTATAGATTTCCGAATGAATCAAATGCGAGACCTGTAGGGTGGAAGAACCTTGCGGTTGTTCCCACGTTATCCACATCGCCAGATGTCCCCCCCCCTGCAATCGTAGTGACAGCACCATTAGTTGCCATCATTCGAATTCTATGACTGGTACTGGTGGCGCGCTCTGAAAAAAAGAGATTACCTAACGAATCAAATACGAGTCCTGAAGGGAAATTAAGTTGCGCTGCTACACCAGTTGCATCAACATTTCCCGCTGTTCCGCTCCCTGCGACTGTTGTTACATTACGAGTACTATCTATTTTACGAATGCAGTGGTTGTTCATGTCGGCGAC
>Ga0078894_10002948_pt1 | contig 12883 bp, 5 predicted proteins | sample LauGreSu1BDMLBSD_2_FD_67506 | JGI IMG/M metagenome (GOLD analysis project Ga0078894, IMG submission 67506) | Freshwater lake microbial communities from Lake Michigan, USA - Su13.BD.MLB.SD (version 4) (version 4) | ecosystem: Environmental > Aquatic > Freshwater > Lake | place: Lake Michigan, USA...
CATCGACGATCGCAGCTGCACTCTGGGCTCCGGTCAATCGGCCCTGAGCATCAACCATGATATTTGCACGTGTGTAGCTGCCGGCAGTGACAGAGGTGTTACTGAGGCTGATGGTGCCTGACGCAGTGATCGGACCGCCACTTAGTCCAGTCCCAGTCGCAATGTTTGTAACTGTACCGCCGGAGGCAAGCTTTGTGTATGTGCCACCATTTTGAGAGATTTTAAATTCGTTGTCCGTCTGGTCAAAGTAAATCCGCCCTTGTCCCGCAGTGCTCAGTGCTGGCGCACTCGTGGCTGCCTGCGATATTAAGGGTGAGCTAAATGATGAGCTCACGTAAAGGTTTGCAAACGTAGGCGAAGCGGTTATGCGGATATCCTGGGCGGTATCAAGCGTTATCGATCCGGCGCCGCTTGTAATCGCGACACCGGCGTTGCTCCCTACTGATAATGTGCCAAGGGTGAAGTTGCCACCGCTGCCGATGAGCAACTGTCCGTCGTTCGGTATAGCGCTTAATCCGGTACCGCCGCGCGCGGCTGGTAATTCACCGGTCGTGATGAGAGCAGCTGAATGTGGGGGCAAGTCGCTGGCTGAGAGTGAGGTACCAGCGGTAACACGCCCGTAGCTATCGGTTGTAACCTTGGTGTAAGAGCCTACGTTACCTGTGATAGCAAGGCTCACGGTAGCGGTTCCACCAGAGTTGGCGACATCTATACCTGAGCCTTGGGCTACATTTGAGACCTTGTTGCTAAATGCGGTGTAATCTGAGTTTGATATTAATCCCGCAGCCACGCTAGCCGCTCTAGCCATCGGAATATTAAGTGTATGAATCCCAGCCGATGAGGACCAATTAGGCGCCGTGCCCGAGCTACCCGGCACAGCGAGAGTCTGGTTGCTTGCGGACTGTCCATTAAAACTTTGCAGGCCCGATCCAGCAACGCCCAGAGTCTTGATCGTGGAGCCATCGAAGTATTTTAGCTCCTTACTAGTACTATTGAACCAAATCTTACCGCTGTCAGCATTCGTACCCACGGCAGGATCGGAAGCGTTGCTACTGAGTCCAAAGACCTTGGACTCAGCCATCAATAGGTTGCCGGTAGCGTTGAGATCTTGGCCGTTGACGTTGAGTGTACCCGTTAACGTGTCACCAGCTTTATTCACTGGAGTGAATCCGAGTGCGCTTTGCTTGGTGTTGAAAATATTCCAATCTGCCGAGCTGAGATACCCTCCTGAAGTTCCACTCGCCTGCGCGATGCCTATAATTGGTGCTGTTCCGGATCCTGCTACTGTGACTGGTGCGATAGCTGTGACGCTTGTGACGAAGCCATTCACCTTGGCGACATCAGCGGCAATCCACTCGCCGTTGGCATAAGTGAGCACCTGATTATCGGTTGGTACCGCGTTATTTTCACCTTTGGCGATGAGCTGAGCGGCCTCAATTTTCCTCCAAGTGATACTACCGTGGCCATCACTAGTCAGGACACTGCCGTCGGATGCGGATTGGTCCATCTTGATGCGCAGCTTGCCTGAGGTTTGATCGAACGAGAAGTGACGGTCATCAACGGGGATTCGAAGAGCGAGGGGTGTAAACATATACTTTTGACGCGGGTATGTTTTGCCGCCAGCACTCACCTCGATAAAAATTTCCCTCGTCCCATCATCAAATATGGCCGACGTGTCAGCACCCGTCAGCGATAGGTCGACCGAGAACACGCCGTTAACGAGGTTCACGTTGGGTTTGCCAATGGATCGTCCAACTTGTTGGCCATCCGTAGCGGCAGTCCAAAAGCTGACTTCGATATCAACAGGACCTTCAAGTGGTGCTCCGTTAGATTGAATCAGCCGTCCGGAATAACCGACGCTGAAATTGGCTTCACCATATGCGGTGGTCGTCACTGCGAAAGCTGTGAACAACAGGACGCCAACCAGCCGCAACATCCGTCGCACTGCGGCCGTCACTGCAAGCCTTTGATTGGTGTTTCGCAGGTCCATCGACCAAGTCCTAAGCTTCGGAGTACTGGGGGGGGGGAAGTCCCACTTCTCCGTCATTAGGAGGGTTCGTCAGGGCTTGAGCGAATCTTTAGAAATAATTTTTATACCCTATCATTTCCGACTCTTACACCCACTAATTGGGGGAACGGAATTTGCCTCAAAGGTCAGAATTTCGGCAGGCACGGCAACAGATCACACTGACCATGATTCTAGTTACACTACATACTTTGCGGCTAAAACTCACTAACAAGGCTTTTCAATGGTTAGGACTATCTGGCCTTGAAAGAATCGATACATTCCATTCTGCGCGATGGGTCGTCGTTCAATTCCTAATTGAATTTTTTCTGCATGATTCTTAACAAAATCCAAATAGATCGATAGCTTTCCCACATCAAATTCCTGATCGTTGCTCAATTCATCATCGCCAAGAAGGCATAGAATTGCCATGTCATCTAACGTGCTGCCAAAAATCCAACTAGATGTCCTCTCACAGGTGAGTCTTGGTTTGCTCTGGGGGAATTTTGCTGCAAGTAATTCCGCCATCAAACCCGACTTCAAAATTCTATGTCTCGCTCGTCTAATTTTTTGAAAATTGGCGAGCTTAGATAACTGATTCGTCTTTTCAAAATACCATTCAGACGCCAAAGCCGTCGTCGCTGTGTCGTCGTCACTGTAAACCAGAAACAGTGATGCCCCAGGTCTCATCGTTTCATACAAAAAGGTCAACGAATCGATGATCTCTGTGTCTGGATCGATGTCTTCTTTTTCGATCGGAGTGACGTGGTAAATCATTTGTAATGCAAGAACCAGGTCTTGAGAATTCTTGGCTGGCGCCTCAAAGGCACCTGGAAGGGGGGCTAATTTTGAATGCCGGTAGAGATCCTGCACGCTGCCCTCATGGACCAGGCCTAGGCGTAAATTCGGATATTTTTTGACCTTCTCCTTGTAGCCATTGATCAGCAAGGGATTAGGCTCTTCTATACTTATAGTTGCAGATGTCGCTTCATAGAGGGCGAGATCAACTATCTCTCCTGCGCCAGCACCAACGTCAAAGATATTGGCATTCGTTGGGAGTCTCTTGATTAGAGGATTCAAGAAGGGCAAGAAATCTTCACGCTGAGTGTTTCCGAGGAGGCGGCGAGGATCTGTCGGATGAGGCAGCATCATTCGGTCAGAAAACACTTTCTTGTATGCCTGATAATTACTGATGCCTTGAAATTCGGCAAACATGCTGCGTCTCCCACGGTAGCATTAGGCTACTTAGATAAACCTACTGAATTACACTAACCACACTCATAAGTAAGGCTCAATATTGAATCTAGGATCGCATGAGTTGAATAACATTATTGGATACGGACGGATATTCTGGTGCCTTAATGATCCATAGCTAATAATTTGACTTATGTTTTTAAAATTATCTATCCATTTTCCCAAATAAGTCAGCCCTGCGATTGCTATTGGCATTCATCTCCATTTAAAATTGAAACTCCGTATCACCAACCATTAAGTGGACCAACTCCTATGATTCGCTTTCTTGCCATCCTGATGCTTGTTGGCTGCCGAACGCCTGGTCCTCTGAGTACGAACAAGGGCGTGGGAGTACCCCCCACCGAATCCGCCTCCCAGCAGCCATCAGCGCGGGAGATGGGGGCAGCGGCAACGGCTAAGTTGGCGGAGAACTACAATAGTATCAGAGGAGTTTGGAGCGACATTGGCTGGTGGAACTCAGCCAATGCCCTCGAGTCCGTGATTGACTACTCGCGACTTACTGGCAGCGGTGACTATGCCAAGCAGATCTCGACAACCTATAGTCGCCATTTTAAGGGTAAGTTTCTAAACGAGTTCAACGATGACGCAGCATGGTGGGCTCTTACGTGGATCAAGGCCTATGATTTGACGCATCACGTCAAGTACCTAGATATGGCTAAGACTATATTTGCGAACCTCACCACACATTGGGATCAGCACTGTGGTGGTGGTGTCTGGTGGAAGATTGATCACAAGTATAAAAATGCCATCACTAACGAGCTCTTCCTCACGTTAGCATCACGGCTAGCTTTACGGGCATCCAAACCGGCGGAGCGCAAAGAGTATAGAGAGTGGGCAGAGCGTGAATGGAGTTGGTTTGAAAAGAGTACGTTGATCCGTACTGATTACTTAGTCGCCGATGGACTTAACGAAAACTGCCACGGAGTGGGTCAAACATTCACCTACAATCAGGGCGTTATCCTAGGTGGTCTGGCTGACTACGGCGCACTGACAGACGACCCAAAGGTCTACGAGCTGGCGCAGAAGATCGCCAGTTCGGCCATCACTAAACTCGTAGATCAAAGTGGTATACTCCGTGACGACGGCGAGTCAGCCAGTAGCGAGAACCAAGATCAGCCGCAGTTTAAGGGGATTTTTGTGCGCTATCTGGCATATTTTCATAACTTCAAACCCTCCGAGGCCTATCGCCAGTTTATCCTTCAAAACTTGAAGAGCGTCTGGCAATCAAACCGCAGCGCTGACGGTTGGTTTGGCTATCTATGGGCAGGACCTTTTGACAAGAGGGAGAGCGCTCGCCACACAGCTGCGGTGGATCTTATCAACGCTGCTATAGCTGTGAGTGAACCCAACGTTGCCCTTGGCGCAAAGGCCAGCTCTAATGCCGCACCATGCCGCGACTTTGAGAGTGCAGACAAGGCCGTAGACGGCTCCTTAATCGACGGCAGTAAATGGTGCGCCCACGGTGATCCCACCGCAACCTTAACTTTGGATCTCAAGGGCGAAAAAACCATCAACACATTTATCGTTAAGCACGCTGGAGCTGGTGGCGAGGCCAACGATTTCAATACAGACGTGTTTACGATCGAGATCAGTACTGATGGAGTCAGCTGGAGTCAGGCTGTCTTTGTCACGGACAATACGAGCTCGGTGACTAAGCACCCTGTTGCTGCTTTGAGGGCCCGGTTTGTCAGGCTGAACGTACTCCGGTCACAGATTCGCCAGTCACTTTTCGCATCTCGCATCTATGAGCTCGAAGCGATTAGTGATGGGCTTTGAGAGGCGCCGACAATTTTTTGTAGTTAGATGTTAGCTCGCATACTTGCAACTCACTTCTCCAGCCTCATCTATTGTCGGCTGGCCCTGGATTGCTATCAGGATTTTGTCGTCAGCAGTTGGGATACGTCTGATAGCCTCGCGTCCTGACTCTTCAATCTCAGAGATCAAACGCAGGAGATTCGCTGGATGACGACGGGTCTCCCAATCAATGACACCATCGCTACCAAGCACGACACGATAAGGTACATTCGATGGTAGTTTGACAACCTGTGGGCGGACGGAGAGAGAGGATGCGACTCCAAGGATGTTGCCGCTGCCGTGAACAACTTTGACATCGTCGCCTAGCTTGGAATCACAGAAAATATAGAGCGGAACATGGCCTGCAGAGTAGTAGGTCAACTCTCGGTCGTCGATAGTTACAAGCCCCATAGTCAGCGTGTAAGGCTCCTTCTCACCAAGCGTTAGGAGTGCCTGATTTACTGCGGTCATCCACCTGATAGGCGAAAAATCGACCTGGCTCAGAGCCTCTGCCCAAAGCGTCTGGACTGACTGCACAACCATGGCAGCCGGGATACCTTTACCACTAACATCAGCTACTACTATCACCAGCTTGCCAGTCGCTAACATTCTTGTCGCCATCCAGTCACCACCGAGAATACCGTGCGGCTCGTGATAGCAGTTCACCGTGAGCTTTCCCATTTTAATGGTTGCTGGTGGAGGCGCAAGAGACGCTTGGATGCGGCTCGCCACCAAAAGCTCGCCTTCAATGGACTGACGTCGCAATCGTTCGTTCTGCTCAGCCAGAAGTGATTTCTCAATACTCAGCTCGGCAAGCACTCGCAGATCCCTGCGTCGCCGGTAGCTCCCAAGAAGAGTGTAAAGGTCGGTGCATGTTACAACTAAAAAGGCTGCCAAAAAATGCTGATGCTCTGCCGTAACCCAGACAGCCATAGCTGTACCAATATGCATCAAGGTACCCAGCACTCCCACCCACGGCAGGCTACGACTGTAGTCACAGATGAATACGCCAAAAAACGTATAGAGGATCCAGCCGATCAGTCGATGCGATATGGTCATATCGGCGTCATGAGCACCGGTCATCATGATCCAGCCAAGGCCACTCACGTAGATCAACTGTTCCAGAGAAGCGAAAACGCCAATTTTTAGCCTTGAGGGTGTAGAGGTCGCCGATGTCGTGAGGAGCCACGCCACGTTTAAAGCAATCAGAGCCGCAAAGAAGGTAACGCTCAGAGTTCGCACTGAAGTTGGAGCGAGAAAATAGAGAGCACACGCCGCTACCGTGCCGACAGGTATACCTATCCGAGCGGCAGTCATTCTCGCTTCGAAGCGGTCTTGAAGAAGCCAATCATCGGCGCGCTTCGCTCCACCTTGCTCTGGTGGGGCGGACTCCTTTGGGTCCGTAAACATTTTACTCTTTGTAGACTCGATGAATAACCTCTCAGGTAAACAAATCCTTTTTGCCTATCGGTCGATTGCATCTAACAGTAAAGCCTTCCGCGAAGCGGACTAAAGGCAGCCCCCATAACCACCTGTATGGATTCATAATACCCACAATTTTTGACTCGCCGCCAAATCACGTCACTCAGCCACGTGGCGGGACTTGAAACGTTTTCCCGTAACTTCGCTGCGAGGCCAGGGGTTCCCATAAATCTCACCAAACGCACCGGGGAGGGAGTGCAATAGCCTCGAACAACTCAATTTTTTCCCTAATATCTACGGGCTATTAAACGTTTTCCTCAAGTTCTCCCCGGGAATGACCGACGGTGCCTAAGTTACCAATGTGAGACAGATAAATTGTCACGGATAGCCACCGACCCTCCCTGCGGAGATTCCGATGACGGCGACCCTTAAACGATTTCATAGGAGTGTACGGAGCGACGGGACTTTATTGGCCGCGATCTCTCTGGTGATCCTTTCGATATTCGTTCAGGCACCTGAATCGGTCGCACAGTCCACGTTTTCGCTTTCTTATTCGGCTCGCCTCACTGGTTCTGGTGGTGCACCACTAGAAGGTCCGGTAACTTTCAAAGCCACCTTCTGGGACTCAGAGTCCGCAGGACAGCAGCTTGGGCCGACTATCGCAATCGACTCGGTGCCGCTCACAAATGGCATGCTCACAGTCGATCTTCCGCTCACAGCTAGTCAAATCAGCGACGTTTTCGGGGATGGTAGTCGGTCTATATTTATCGAGATCACCGCAGGAGAAAAAACCTATCCAAGGCAAAGGTACTCCTTTGTACCTCTCGCATTACGCGTCCCAATTGACGAGAAGAACTTGAAATTCAATCCCAGCGGAAAGCTCACTCTCGCAGTTGGAGCAAAACCCAACGCCAACTCATTCTTGACTCAAGATAGCGACGGCGCGTTGTCCTGGGGCTCGCCAGCAACATCCGGAGCCGCTATCGTCGACCAAGACGTCGCCGCTGGAGCTGCGATCTCCCAGAGTAAAATCGCAGGGCTTGCTACTTCACTCGGGGGTAAGGAAGGCACCGTCGCGGCAGGCACGTCTTCACAGTACTACCGTGGGGACAAAACCTGGCAAGAGCTTTCTACTGCGGCCGTAGCTGAAAGTGGCACAAGTCTCTACTATAGCGATGCCAGGGCGCGCAGCGCTTTGACTGGTAGCGGTCCGATCAACTACAGCCTCATTAGTGGCACCATTGGGATCGATCAGGCTAGTGGCTCGGCGCATGGTTACCTATCTTCAGCCGATTGGTCGACCTTTGCCGGTAAACAGAATGCTCTTGGCTATTCGCCTCTCAATAAGGCAGGCGATACTATGTCCGGTGATCTGGATATGGGCCTCGGTGATTTTAAAAATGCTGGTAACATCAGCATGAGGCAATCAAAAACTCTCCTACTCAGCAACAACGCGACAGACCCGACTGGGTTGACAGTGTCCGATAAAGGCAAAACCTGGTTCAACAGCGCCACCAATGAGATCAAATACTGGGATGGCAATACGTCTAAGGCTCTAGGCATTGCAGGCTCTGGCTTAGTAAATCTTAACGGCGTTACTTCGACAACGCAGACTTTTGCCACACCGGGTACTGCCGGCATAGCCCCCGCTTGGGCGTCTAGTGGCTCAGCTCACACGCTAAACATTCCACTTGCCTCTACCTCAGGGGTGACGGCAGGCCTCATTGCCAACTCTGACTACACTGCTTTCAGCGGCAAAGTTGGAGGTGTCACCGCAGGAGTCGGCATTGCTGTGAGCACGACCAGCGGTACCGCCACCGTCAATCTTGCAAACACTAGTGTTACGGCTGGCACCTACGGTAGAGCCAACATCACTGTCGACGCTCAAGGGCGACTCACCGCGGCACAAAGTGCACCGGCAATTGTCGACGCAGATATCTCAGGCAGCGCGGCGATAGCTCAGAGTAAGATTGCAGGACTCGCCACTTCACTCGGGGCCAAAGAGGACGCCATAGCTGTCGGGACCAACGCAGAGTACTTCCGCGGGGACAAGACATGGCAAAGTATGACCACATCGGTGGTTACTGAAGGCACCAACCTATACTATACCGATGCCCGCTCGCGTGCAGCACTCACACCGTCTGCTCCCGTCACCTACAGTGTCGTCAGCGGAACCATTGGCATCAGTCAGGCAAGTAGCTCAGGCGATGGGTACCTATCCTCAACTGACTGGGCGAGCTTCAACGGCAAGCAAGACTCACTGGGCTATTCGCCGCTCAATAAGGCTGGCGATACGATGGCAGGCATGCTTGATATGAACTCAGCCGCCATCACCAATACGGGCAATATCGTCATGGCAGCCGGCAAAACACTCCTACTTAGCAACAGTGCCTTAGACCCGACTGGACTCTCAACTGGCGACAAAGGCAAAACCTGGTTCAATACCGCAACCAGTGAGATTAAGTACTGGGACGGCACCACCGCTAAAGCGCTAGGGATTGCGGGATCTGGGCTGCAAAGTCTTAATGGCCTATCCGCTAATTCGCAAACCTTCGCGACCCCCGGCACCTCGGGTACCGCTCCTGCCTGGTCGTCTATCGGCTCAGCTCACACTTTAAATATACCGCTTGCCGCAGCCTCGGGTGTGGCAGCTGGTCTGATTTCCAACACAGATTTTGCATCGTTTACCAACAAAATTTCATCTGTCACAGCTGGCACCGGCCTCACTGGTGGCGGTAGCTCGGGACCGGTCACAATTAGTGCCGATGTTGGTACGACGGCCAATAAGCTCATACAACTCGATGCCACTGCTAAACTCCCCGCAGTTGACGCGAGTGCTTTGACCAGTCTAACTCCTGCCAACTTGGCCTCGGCTGTGCCCGTGAGTAAGGGTGGTACGGGACTAACATCTGGTACGGCAGGAGGTATCCCCTACTTCAACGCGGCAAGCACTATGGCCTCGTCAGCTGCACTTACAGCTAACGGAGTCGTCCTCGGCAGTGGCGCTGGTGCGGCTCCCACAACCACGGCTGCAGGTGTAGCAAACACTGTGCTACGCGTAGCATCTGGCGGTGGCGCTCCGAGTTTTGGAGCACTAGACCTATCCCAATCATCCGCCGTCACGGGCCTACTAAATCTAGCCAACGGTGGTACTGGCACAAGTCTGCTTCTAACAGGCGGTACTGGACAATACTTAAAACAAACAACATCAGGTGCCGCAGTCAGCGTAGGTACCATTGCAGCTGCCGACTTACCGAGCATGGGCGGTGACTCAGGATCGGGTGGCACCAAAGGAGCTGTACCGGCTCCGGCTTCAGGTGACTCGGCAGCAGGTAAATTCCTCAAGGCAGATGGAAGCTGGAGTGTGCCAGCAGGTACGACGAATTGGGCCGCGCCTGGGACGATAGGCTCGACAGCCCCAAACACGGGAGCGTTTACGACACTCACTGCGAGTGGGAATGTCGGGATTGGCACTACGGCGCCCTCATCATTGCTTAGCGTCGGAAGCTCCTCACAGTTCCAGGTGAATTCCAACGGTGACCTTGCTAGGATCAACAGTGTCTTCTACAATTGGCCTTCCTCACAGGGCGCAGCTAATCAGGTTTTAACAAATAATGGTAGCGGGACATTGACCTGGGCTGCTTCTGGTGGCTCTCAGTGGACTTCTATATCGAACTACGGGATTTATTACGACGGTGGAAATTCTGGTCCTGGAGCTGCTGGTAACTATGGAACCGGCTTACCACCCCACGGCGTTGTGATTCACGGTTATCAGGCTGAAGGCTGGAAAAGATATGCAGATTTTGTCGCTGTGGGCGGTGACATTAGCAGCGATATGCGCTTCTATACCATGGCGGCTGGAGGTGCATATGGTGTTCGTATGCAGATTGCATCAACAGGGAACATTGGAATTGGCACCACGGCCCCGGGAGCAAGGCTAGATGTATCATCATCTGGCGCAGGGTTACTTGCGACTGAACGTCAGTCTAATACAGTGGCAGCCGCTAATAACTCTGGAGCTCAAACCCTGTATGCTGTTAACAGAACGACCTCCGGTCTCACTAGCGTTGCTGGTGTTGGCGGTATCATAACTGACATCTCGGACACGGCTTACAAAGGCGCCCTAATACTCTCGACTGCAAATAACTCCGCTCCTGCGGAGAGGATGCGCATCGATTCGACGGGCAACGTCGGTATTGGGACTACTAGCCCAGGTGCCCTTCTACATGCCAAGAGCAGTAGCTCTGGATTTGCAGCCTTTATTGACGGCAGTTCAACGACAGGTCAGAGTAACGGACTGGCCATTCGGGCAGGAACGAACACTGCAGATACAGCTTTTTTAATAAATAACGCGGCAAACAACGCCAATTATTTAACTGTCACGGGCAACGGCAACGTCGGCATAGGCACTACAGCGCCCTCAGCCAAGCTGAAAGTTGATGGCGGCCAAATTGCTGGCTCTTTTGCGACAAATTCAACTGCCACGATAGACTGGAATGCCGGTAACGTACAAACTACTAGCGCTGCGGCTGGCACGATCACATTCACCGCTGGCTCTCTGATCGACGGCGGTGCTTATACACTTGCATTCAACAACGCCACGGGCGGATCGTACACCTTCACTAGCACTGGCTTGACCTTCAAGTGTAACCCGGCATGTCCTCTTACAGTCACTGCCGGTAAAGACACCGTGGCAACGTTCATCAAGGCCGGGACGACAGTCTATGTATCCTGGGTAAAAGACTTCCAGTGAGGGCAATTGTGGATGCTTGATATAATCTCACGTAAAATTTTGCTGTTCAAACAGAGAATACGCGCCGCGTATTCCTTTCAATCTTACCTGCTCATAGCAGTGACGGTAGGGACATTTATGCCGGCTAAGGGACTAGCGCAGTTTAACGCCGGTATGTTTGTGAAACCACCCATTACGATCGTTGGCAATGACACGAACGGCAGGAGTTACTCAGATAGCACCTACGCCGCATCCTGCAAGGATTATAAGAACGGAGGCAATTACACTGGTGACACTGGCGATGGCGTTTACTGGATCAACCCAGCTGGTAGCGCCTTTAAGGTCTACTGCGAAATGACCACCAACGGGGGAGGTTGGACTTTAATTGCGAAAATAACGGGCTCCGACAGCGTTGATCGATGGGGTTACGATCAAATTATTTACAAAGACTCTACGACCCTGGGCGATGCCACAAATCTCAATGCGGTGGATGCTAAATCGACAGCCTACTCGACCGTTGCGGGCACTCAAATCCTTATTCGCCGCCTTAACTTAACGGCCTACGCTGTTCACACATATTCGACAAATCCTGTCAGTTGGGGGCAGTTTTTGACCACCAACTGGACCCAATGTGGCCTACAAATCAGCGCTGCGGCAAATGCTTTGGTAGACGACGGGCGGGATTCCGTAATCGGCAATGGTCTATATTTACATCAATACGATGGGTACGACCCAACCTGCGCCTCCCAGGAGCGAGCGATGTTGTCGGAATATAAATTGCATGCAGCGGGCTGGAATGAATGCGGAGTAGGTGCTCTGCCCAGTTTACCCGGGGTCTCTTATTACGATGCTATCTCGTATCCAGCCGGATCAATCAACCTGGCAGCTAATCCCACGGCTATAGTTGAAGATTACGCATTCCTGGTGCGTTAGCATCACATTTAGACTCAGCTGCCACTTTTAAGCCCTCAGCTCCGCGACTGGTAGGCGCGCCCCTTCCAGACCATGTCACGCTTGAGCACCAGATCATAAACGGCTAGGAGCGTTGCCCAGGTGAAGAGTCCAATGGAGACGGGCCAGAGCCAGGCTCCGACGAGACGAAACCGCCCCAGTGTCTGCTGCCTCCACGCGATGAAAAGACCCGCCACTCCCATCACCACCGCACCACCGAGGTCGGCCCTCATGCCGCCCGTAATACCAATAATCATCAATGTTGCCCAAAGGCCTGCAAGAGGAGATGCGTAGATAAATCCTGAGCGAAAATTGCGCCGCCAGCCACGGATGAATTCTGCAAGCGTTGCATACATCCGCACGCTAAATAGATTTGGCCCCCTATAAACATGAATCTTATAACCCTTCTCGACCATCAAATTGGCAAGCGGCAGATCCTCGGCAAAATCGCCGGCGACAGCTTCATGACCGCCGATTGCGAGATATGCCTCACGCCTAAACATAAGATACTGACCGATCACGAAAAGTCGCCTTGGACGTGGCGGCGCAAAAGGCGCCGTTAACGCAATGATCAATAGCTGAAAGGGACCGAGAAGCTGCTCCCATAGCTGCGGATTCGCGTGATAAGGCAGAGCGGATAGAAGTCCCGCTCCGCTACCCACTAGCTGCACGACGGCGCGCCTTACGCTATCAGCGGAGTGCTCTGTGTCAGCATCGGTAAATAG
>Ga0078894_10002949_pt1 | contig 12880 bp, 30 predicted proteins | sample LauGreSu1BDMLBSD_2_FD_67506 | JGI IMG/M metagenome (GOLD analysis project Ga0078894, IMG submission 67506) | Freshwater lake microbial communities from Lake Michigan, USA - Su13.BD.MLB.SD (version 4) (version 4) | ecosystem: Environmental > Aquatic > Freshwater > Lake | place: Lake Michigan...
GTTATAAAGAATAACATTGGAAATAGTTGGGCATTTTAATTTCAAAAAAGAGAACATAGTTCTCTTTTTTTTATTAACTTCATAGAAAATAAAACGACTATGAACAGATTAAGTTTCAACGAGGATAAATTCAAGAACGCAGACCAGAAAGACCTTATGAGATTCTTCTCAATGATTGCAGAAGATAATAGGTTCAAAAACAACGGTACAATCTTTGCAAACGAAATCGTAGAGACCGATGACGATAAAACACCTTCTATGAAGACCGTCGAGATACGTTTCCAGTTCATCAAGCCAAAGGAGAAGGGAACAGGTAGTAAGTTCGTCTGGACGAGCTACAGAGCGAAATCTCACGTGTGCAGCAACACATACATAAAGGAAATAATCTAATGTTAATACGCATACAGAACAAAGGCAGGATCATAACTTCTAAGGAAATAGATCCATTGGACCTCATACGTGAAAAAGACAGCACCACACTGATAATGGATCTGTACAGGAAGTACTACGAAATTGAGGTCGGAAAGTACCACATAAGCGACGTAAGCATAGATAACAAGCAGGTAACTCTAAAAATAACAGACGATGACCTGATAGAACTAAGAAACAAAAAAATAGACGAGCTAGGAATATAAACCGAAACTATGGAATCAAAAAAACCGACATACGACGATTTACTGATGAATTTGACCGGTGGTACACTTAGAAAGGTCATAGAGGATCTGATTTCACAGATAGACGGTATCGAGAAATACACAACATTATCCAAATATGAACGGAAAGATTTGGAAAATCTTATCGAACTTACAAAACCAGCAGTGATTACATATCTCGAGTACCATGGTGCAGGTATGGACTACGAAAACCACCAGTTTAAAGACTTCGTAGAAAAGCATATGACTGAACTCGTAAGAGAAAAAAAACTGAAAGAACTCGGAATAAAATAATAATTTTAAAAGAAATGATAAAATTCTTCCTACTATTCATACCTAGAATTATGATTGAGAACTGGAGAAGGCTGTTAATACTGGCAGTATCCATAACACTATTCACACTAGCATACCGGGTGGAACGCGAGACTGAGTTCACGACGGTGGAGTCAATCTTCCAGGACGGCGACACCTACTACTACAAACTCTATGGTGGTGATATGGAGAAGTTCGAGACAAAGCAGCAATTATTCACTGACAAAATAAGCAACTCAAACGTTTGCATGAAAAGACAGGTGATTGGGGAGGATTCCATAGTGTACCTGGTTTTAGGTGTCGTCGCACTTATCGCTTTCGTCGTCATAGCAGTTATGGAGGACTGGGACATTACCGAAATAACGAACGACATAGTCGGAGAACACCTTGACTCGGAAGTGATTGACAACGTATACCACTACCACGTGTTCGGAAGGTTGATTGAAAGAAGTATAAACAGTACTATGAATGTACGATGGCTAACACCGATTAAGATTATGCAGCGACCGAGGTTCAAATCCAAAAGACAGGAGAGAGAAGACAAACTAAACGAAATAGGATTATGAAAAGTGACCACATACTATTAGAAAAGCAACCGTCTAGGTCCATAATATGGACGACACTAATGATGTTAACACTCGGAGTTGGAATGGCAATCTTCTACGAGGCGACAGGTGAACGAAAATACTGGGTTAACAGATGGAGACTATGGCGTTCGTTGAGAGCAGGAAGAGTAAGGGTTGAGAAAACAAATGAAGATTTTCCAAACAGGTTTAAGATGTGGATTGACGACAGAGCATATACACTATCAATCTATAAAAAAACTACTCGAGAACAGGTCGGACTAATGGTTCTAATAAATGAGGACAACTTCACGGTCTCATCTTGGAAGCCCGGAATGATTATGCTAGGTGATAGTATGATTGGACTATTCACCGGTTCTTTGTTGACGAACTGGCTAAGAAGATCCAGCCATAAGATGTTGTGCGAACTGACAGACCCTGCGAAGGTGAGACAAAATAAATTAGAGAAAATAGGTATATGAATATAATTTTTATTATATTTACAATAACCTAAAATTAAAAAATATGTTTATCATAAAAGACGGACGTTTATATAAATGTGATCAAAACGGAAATACCGGATCACAACTACAGAGTAATGTCGTATTCGCAGATTATGACACCTTAACCGAAAGATACCTAGTTACAAAAACAGACGGTAAGGTTTGGATATGTGACAAAAACGGAAACACTTTTGGATCATACTGGAAAGATTGTAGTGAAGCAAGGTTCAATGGAACAGATGTAAGAATAGTTTACAAAACCGGGAAAACTGTTATAACAGACAAAAACGGCAACATCAAACGAATACTATCTTAGTTATGAAAACATACAATGAAATAAAAGAAGATGTTAAAAAAGATCTTGATGGTAAAAGTGAAAAGTACATAAAAAGATATCTAAAGCTTCTAATAATATTGAGAGTTATATTTAGTGAAAAGGTATTATGGATAATCTCGATTATACCGTGGTTGATTGTACCTTGTATCATACATTTTTTAGGATTCCTAGTAATAACATTTAATTTAGCATTATTTTTCCTTATAGCACATATGTTGTATTGGATTTTTAAAGGTCGTAAAGATACACACGAACTGATAGATGAATCTTCACCTGAAATAGAAATGATGATACAGGTGGTAAAAGAAATAATTGATGAATCAAAATCATAATTAATGAAAGGCTATCTCTACATATCATTCAAAAACGACTCACTCACCTCGTACAAATTCTATGATAACATTGAGCAGATTATGATTGAGTATGGGTTCAACATCAACGAGGAGTATATGAGACAAGTCAGGGTGGCCACCTTTACATTCAATAACCACCATGATTTTATAGGTGCATACGTAATCTTGCTCACCGGCAATATCAACCCCTCAGCAGTAGACACAAGCCGTGCAAACCACGCTTATCCGTTACTGAAGCAGGTATACCGAGAGATGCAACTAAATAAAATTGGAATAGATGAATAAAAGAAAGATATTTAACTTATGAAAATATATTTAGTAAAAAGAAAATTCGGAACTGATCGTTGGTTCGAAAAACAAAAGGATCTACTGAAATTTCTAATAGAGAATGATAGCGAGGAAATTACGGTCATAACCGTTGATACTACATTAGAGTCTGAACAATCACGTACACAGACCATAGAGCAGATACAGGACCAAATACAAAGAGACTCCGCCATAAACACAATACTCGGTGACGAGTTCTCGGAGAAAGCACAGAGGGTGATAACACTATTCGAAAAATACGCGACAAGATGTACTTGGGATCAAAGCCAGTTTACTCCAAGTGGAAAGGTTGTGTTCGACAAACTGACTACCTGTACGAGAACCAAAGCAGATTTCTCAAAGGTAGTGAAGTCAAACTCAGAATACCTACTCTACAACGTTTCGGACTCGGTGGATTGGTACAAAGCACTACTCGAAATATATGGATTCAGGAAACTCTACGAGACATGTAGAATAGAGAGACTCGATCAATTAAGTTATAATTCACGATACTACACATTCGAAGGGTGCCGGACACCGGAACGTATTTTGACTGCGTTTGAAAAAGCAAAAGAAATATTAAAAACAAAAAAATAATAGCTATGATAACCACAAAATTCTACATTTTTATTGATGCGGATTCAGACTTCGACACAATAACAAATAATATCACTGATCGGTTTCAAAGTGATTACCCGGATGTCGAAGTCGAAACAGATTATGACGACGACGAGGAAATGTTATCAATCTCGTTGAACGTAGACACGGAAGACATCGAGGACATCGACACATTCCTATGTGAAGAAATCTGTCAAGAGAACGAAGTCTATTGTGAAATTAGTTCTGAAAATGCTGAGGATACAAAGAACTACTACTTTGACGAAGAAGACAAATGGATTTACAAAAATTGATAAATTAAACATTATGGAAGAAACTAAAGAAAAATTAGAGGTATCGAATGAATTCATAGAGACCTATAAATACCTAAACGCAGGTGATATGACCGATGCTATAGGAAAACTAATTGATTTAGAGAAATACATACTTGTTGCTCTCTCATTAGATAATCATGATATAAAAAATCATTTTGTTAAACATAACCTATTACCTCTAAAAGAAATTGGACAGGATATATATGATGCAATGGAAGATCAATCCTCATCAAATAAGATTATTGAACAATTAATAAAATTAACAGGTGATAAATACATCGACTTATCGGTTCTCGTCGATTCATCTGGAAATGAAATGCCAGAACCTGCAAATCAATCAGAAATAAGAGAATACAAATTGAGATTTATAGATTGATGAAATTAAGAGCGATACCAGAAAGTAATAATACTCTATTAGGTCTAATCTCAGGAAAGAATAGAAAGGAACTAACTATTGAAGAGTATGAAAAACAAATGTGTAATCTCGAAAAGTCAATAGAAGAAAAAGTAATAAAGATGTTGGATATGATTGGCACACACGCGTCTGTGAAGACCGACCGATACTCGCTACCTTATAAACACCAGATTAAACACACACGTAATGCAAGTTCTTATTTGAATGATGCATTCGATACACGACAGTTCATAAGAGAGATTGCCGAGGAGGTACTGAAATACGAAATCACTAAGCTGAGGTTCTATGTGTTCGCAGAGATGGAAGGTGGTATGTTCGGTAAAATGAATTACTACTTCAACTATTATCCACACAGTAAGACATAAAAAACTAAAGTGATGACAATATTACTAATCATCATGATAATTCTTCTAATAAGAAGAAGAAGATAATCATATCAACAATTATGGAAATAAAGACAATACACGAGTTGGTAGAACTACTACAACCGAAGACAATAGAGGACATAATCAGGGAAAAAATACTCGACGATTTAATATGGGACTACGACGCCAAGTCGTTCGACGATATGGGACTCGACGATCTCGACATCGTAGAGACGATAATGCACATCGAGAAGGAATACGACTGCTCGATACCCGACGAACTCGGCGAGTACATGTTCAGCATGGACCCACAGCTACTTATGAGATCCTACATAAGGAACAAACGTATTGAAGAGCTCGGTTTATAGTAATAAGTATATCTTGATGTTGTATCAAACACTTATAACCAATGGATTACACACAAAACTACATTCGTTTCTCTGGCCAAGAATGGTTCAACACACTACCAAAAGACGTACAACACGAATGGTTAAAAGAGGTTGATCTTCACGTCTTTGAGGTTGAACCCGAGAAAATACTTTCTGACGACTACACCTATTTAAACTGGTTCATATGGGCATCATTCATAATGCGCGAAACCAAAATGGGACTCGAATACTGGGAGAAGGTAGTCGCCAAACACCAAAGGAGTTCGTTGGAGACGTTGTTACGTAATCACAAACTTAGTTCTATTGGAATCTGAAAAACTATCCTTATATTCGTAATAAGGGAGCGTAGACTAAAAGACATACTATGATAAACGCAAAAACAAAAATATTCTCCAGCGAGTACGTTGGCTATTTAGAGAGTGATTTAAACAAATTCCTGGAAACCATTGACATCAGACAGGTGATTAAAACGGAACACTCTGCATCAGCAGGCACTCTCGGTTACAGGTATACCGCTATTATATACTACGTTGAAAAGGAGGACATAAGAGATATGAAGATTGATAAAATAATAGAAATATAAAAACACACAAAATGGGACTATTTGAAATTCAAGTGTCGGGAAGGATCCCGAAATACTTCTTCGGAACTCTAATGAAAGAGTTCAGAGATGAACTCACACAAGCAGTAGAGTTATGTAAAGGAGAAAACGTGGAAGACGAGAACGACTTCCTAAACCTGATATTCAACCTTCCTATGGACGGACCCGGCCACGTAGAGGAGTTGTTCAACGAAATCTCACGTGAAGATCTGGCGAAGCTACCAAACTTTAACCGAGTTGTTAACGAATACATCGAGGAAGAGTTCGATCACTACATTATGATGGAAGCACTATTCGACTATCCTGAATACCGTTCGTTCGGATATGGAACTTTCACAGGTATATCACTATTCGAAGATGACGCAACAATTGCCGTATATGACTATGATGGAAACGAAGTGATGGCAGAGACAAGATTATCTAACTTTATGGAAGTAGACAGAAGTGGTAATAATGAAGAGATTGAAGAAGGTGACGATGGATACGAAGATTTACTAAAGATCCGTAAGATAAAGGATGCCAATCCAGATTTCGGTTTCAGTACCGGTGATAGTGAGTACACAAACTGGAATATAAACAAACACGGATGTAAATTCGTGGAAGACGAGCTCGAATATACTGGTTTAGTAAAGTTCGACGAAGAACAGGGTAGAGAGCACGGTGTTACCATCTATTTCGACGACATCACAACATGGTCTTTCATGGTCGAGACTGGAGACGAAGAGTTCGACCTCTCAAAGATTACTTTCCTAAGTTATTTAGGTTCACAAGAGTTCAGAGGTAACGACGTAATATTCAGCCACGTCTTCTACGGAGAAGAGTTGCTTGATATGGAAGAGAACTGGCACAGGGACAAAGGTATTGAACTCAAATACGGTGAATCTAGAGGTTTGGAAAGACTTGACTTCTTTTTATACAGATAAATAAACAAACGAGAAAGCTTTCTCGTTTTTAATATTTTTCATTACATTCGTTAGTAAATAAAAAACTATGAAAATAGACGGACAAAGAGTTATATGGAGTGACAACGCATATCCATTAACTATGCAGACAAAAGTAATGACCTTCTCTATAGACGAAGACGAAGAAAATTTAGACGTATTCGGTGTCAAGCTGTCGGACATTCCTAAGCTACCAAGTCCTTACCAAGAAGGACCAGAGCTGATATCGTGTAAGCTGACGTTCATACTGGATATGAAGGCAGATACCATAACACTGGAACTACTAAAGTTCGGAGTAGACGTATACGGAGATAACCCGGTGGCAGAGGTCGACCCTGAGAAGACATATTTACTTCCAATGAAGAAGGTAGGCTTCCGGAAATACGAGATAGACGAAAGTTCACTATCCGAAGGATACACTAGGAACGCGATCGTAGACGCGTTAATGCTGGCAGCATACAAAGGTGCGAGATGAGGAAACTTAGTATAGAAGAACTCGTCGATGGTTTATACGTTCAGTGTAGAGAGGTTGGAACAGATGAAATATCACCAACACTATACCGATTAGTCATAGAGAACTCAAACCTATTCTACACCGTTGACGATGGCGACTGGAAGATAAATATCGGTTTCGATAGTGGTATATGGTACGAGACCGAAGATACACTGGTAATGAACCGACAAAGAAAGATTGAGGAACTAGGCATATGAAGAAGGAAACGATAGAGCGGTTGGTAAAAGAGTCTGCACAATTCATAACTCCGATCGGAAATATAAGCGTACGCCAATGGCCGGTCTATCCGTTCGAACCGACCGACTATTACATCGACTTCTCGATGGGACCAAACCTATACGCGTGTGAGAAAATCCGCGACCTGGCACCGGAAGAATTCTTTGTGTACCTGGAAACGCTAGTCTATACAATAAAAAGCGTTGAATATAAAGAATGGAAGTACACGACACTTAGAGAACTTAAATTTGAGGAATTAGGAATATAAAAGATAAAAAATTATACTACTGAAATACCAATTGAAAAAGTTTTAGTATATTCGTAGAAACGAAAAAAACTATGAGAAACATTATCGCAATCACTTTACTATTCTTATCTACACAGGTAAGTGCACAAAGTGAAATATATTTAGACGAGTTAGACGACTACCAGACCGCAATAGTTAGTTCTGAGACAGGTAAGACACTTTTTGTGGAGACAATCGATGATGATAAACAAATATTAGGTTATGGTACAGACTTCTTTGTTGTGTATAGAAAGAGTACAAACAAAATATATGTGAAATCAACAGATGGTAAGATCATATCAGGAATGACAATTCCAAAGAATTGTTATCTTGAAGTAATAAACTTTGAAGGTATGACAGAGTATGAGATGTACGATGTAAAAGAATCTAAAGAAGCATTTTTTGTGGTGAATATAGAAACCGGTGAGAAATCAAAATACAATAAACATTGTGTTTTTATAGGAAAGTTGGTAATATTTAACTAAATAAAAATACCTTCCAATGGAAGGTATTTTTATTATAGTGCCCTAAGGATATTATCCACAGTTTCATCGAGTATGTTTGATGGAACACCAATAGTTTCAAGATAGCCCTTCAACTCATCCCTATTCATATTCCTAATATCCGGATATCCAACCGTATCTGATTTACTTCCGTGGAAGTCCCTATTCGTTTGGTCTCTAAGTTGTTCGTAATCCAACTCCTCAAACTTCTTCATTTTTTTCATCGTAGATTTATTTTTTATAAACTATATATTATAAACTATACACCAATCACAGTTCCTAAAAGTTAGGTTTATTTTCTTCCAATTTCGATAAAATATACTCCATCGCTTCTTCCGCAGTATCAACAACTTTGAAAAGGTTTAAATCTTCTTTAGAAACTTTACCATCCTCTAACATAGTTTTCTTAATCCATTTAATCATTCCTTTCCAATAGTCTTTACCAACTAAAACAATTGGCAACATCCTTAGATGTCCAGTCTGCATAAGTGTCAATGTTTCGAACAATTCATCTAATGTTCCAAAACCACCCGGAAAACCAACAAATGCTTGTGAATATTTCAAAAAGAATACTTTTCGTGTAAAGAAATACCTACACGAAACCAATTTATCAATATATTTATTGGCACTCGTCTCAAATGGTAATTCAATTTCTAAACCCACAGATTTACCATCATTACCATACGCACCCATATTTGCAGCCTCCATTATTCCAGGTCCACCACCAGTTATTACACCATATCCACTTTTTACAATCATCTCAGATAATTTAGTTGCTTCTTTATAATATTTGTCGTCTTTATCAGTCCTAGCAGATCCGAAGACCGATATACATGGAGTTAACTCAGATAATTCATCAAATCCCTTTATAAACTCACTTTGTATTCTCAAAACTTGCCACGCGTCTTCTGCCTTCTGATTGTATTTCCATTTTTGATTTTTCATTTTATTATTTTATTTTTATTAATGCTCGTGTCTAGCAATCATTACATTGTATATGATTACGAGCAATGTGTGTACCGTCTCCGCTATTGCTTTCCCTTTAAACAAAAGCATAAATGATATTGGTGCAATTGCCATCAATACCGCCAAAGTTATATGTGTAGTCCATTGTAAATATTGCATATTCTTTCTATTGAAATGTGCAAAAAGAAAAATGGTAAGTGGATATACGAAGAAATAAAGACCTGCAGCAACCGAATGAATATAAGGATGTGAAAACGCATCAAATAAACCAACCACAGCCAATACCATCGGAAGAAACGCGAAAAGAATATAAAACTTCCTACGATGCTTAAGTCGTTTATGTCCCCTCATATACAACCATGAATTTACCGCAATTGATAATGAGAAAATTAATACAGCACTATTCCATATAATAGAAACAAATCCAGATTGACCCCATTTTGATAACTCTATCTTTGTTATATCGAGATTCGTAGTCTTCCAACAGAATATGAAAACAAAAGTGAATAGTAATACAGATATGTAGGTTTGTGACCTCCTAATCATACTAATCATCTTTTCTCTGGATAACATATGTTTTATTAGTTTAGGATATATATAAACACATAAACCCGACAGTTCTTTTTACAATTCAAAATAAATATTTATATTTGAATACTAAATAAAAAAATATGATAACAATTCGAAAAGTAGAACGATACACCGTTCTAAGACAATCAGAACATATTACTCTGGATCCAGAGAAGTTCAGGGGAATATCAATTCCTTACGAAGGTACAACCGAAAAAGATTTCGTACAATACATTGATACTTTACTTTGTGAACTAAACGAAGACGAAGATCTTTGGAACGAATTAGATACAGAGACCCAAGATAGTATAGCACCATTAATAGAACCCGAATATGAAGAGTTCTACAATAGTGCTTGGAAAAGTGAAGATTCATTCCTACAATCAGGTGAATCAATAGAAGACGGATCACAATTCATAATCAACGAGACCACAGATATAGAAAGTAGATGGTAACAAACTTCTACATATCATTCTCCGCAGAAGACGATTTCGGAAAGGTTAACACCGCTAGCTTCTACCAGACCGTACAAGTCTGGCAGACGCGTAAGGTCAAAGGTATTGCAGAGATGCGAGGAGCTGAGGCGATTTTAGAACCGGACTGTATAAGTTGGACCGCGTGGTGGAAACCCGTAGAAAAGATACTGAACATAGGTAAGAGAATAGAAGAAATATCCGATGGGGAATTCATAAAAGCACTGGAGGTATTCGGAAACTGCGAAGTCGACTACTCCTACCCACAGATGATGAAGTTCGATAGTCTGAACCCATACGACCTAAGCTTTTGTAAGAAGGAAGGAGACCGAATACTCATCAATTACAAAAACTGTCCAATAAACAGCTTCTACTGCATACAGGATAAGAACGAGATAAAGATAATCATATCGACGTTCAACAAAAGCTACTACACGATGGAGGAATACGAATGGACCTCCTTCCTCGACTACATAGAGTCAGACAAAGCTGATATGAGAGACGCGAAGATAAACTCACTAATCGACGACAAATCAGAAGGTATAGATTGTATAAGACAAGCGAAGTTCCTGGTGAAGAGTCGTAAGATAAATCACAAATCCTCACAATTCGTATCAAACGTGTTGGAATACTACGACCGTAACGGAAGTATAACTCCGAAGCAAGAGGCAGCACTAATAAAGGTAATAAGTAACTAAAACATGAGAACTTATAAAATATCAATCAGTGGATATGGTAGTGAAGTCACCATCGGATCCGTTAATGAAGACATAAAGAAAATACTGAGCAACCCCGACAAAGAACTTGTGGAAACGGTAGACGAAGACCTAGACGAGATTGGTGGCTGGCACGAGATAGACAATCAGTTCCACAAATGGGGTGCGTCCGGTGGATACACCATAGAAATTACCGACGAGGAAGGTGAGTGCGTACTTACAATAGACTCAGAGAGCCTACAAGACCACGACACAGAAGACTTCGAACTTGTAGAGTATGAGTACGTCACAGTTGACGAGACGAAAGACCTACTTATGTGTATTTCATTCGAGAAGGGTAGTTTCTTCCAAGGAGACATAACAACAGAAGATGAATTCGACATCACCAAAATGAAGATCAAAATCTATGACGAGATAGGTATAGACCAATACTTCTACGGAGACATAGTAGGTGAAATATTCTACGACGGTGAGGAAGTAGATAACTATGGTGGCGACACAAACGGAAAATCATTCGAGACATACAAAAACTTCTAAAATCCTTATATTCGCAGTATGGCAAAACTAAAACAATACAACCTAACGACTCTGATAAGAGGAGTAGAGTTACTAATCATCTGTACAACTAACAGCAAGAAAAACTTCGCACAGTTGATTGACAAGCCTTACGGATATGTTAGAGACTACACAGGAGAAGGAATGGAGATTGAGACCTGTGTGGTGAACCCACACAAACTCTACGTTAAGAGAGGATTGGGTGGTGAGACACTCGAAATCTTCGAGAAGGAAAAGATCTACGAATACGAAGAGGCACTTGGTATGATAGACGAACACAGGAAGACATACACCAACAAACGGGAGTGGGACGAATCAAAAAAGTAAGATGATGAAAGGAAAGCCACTCGTCTGCATAGACTGCGAGACCGACATACTCAAATTTGGACAAAATGGAGTCTGTGAGCTTACCTATGGAAAGACATACTACGTAATCGAAACATACGACATAAGATTCTACACACTCATCAACGACAATGGTATAAGTAATGACTACCTAAGAACTAGATTCGTGACACCAGATGTGTTAAGAGAAATGCGACTAAAAGAAATTGGAATTGAATAAAGGATAAACAATGAGAGCGTTCATAGAAGGAGAAACATACGTGTGCGAGACCAAAAGCGGAATTGCCATATTCCGTCCTTTAAGGACACAAATAGAGGACGACCAATGGTCTATTGGTGCACATGTACTAACCGATATGAACCAACACTGGGATAAAACCGAATCTTTGTTTAAACGAAACGACGGAGAAAATACGTGGCCTTGGTGGTTTACTAACAGTTTAAGCATAAAGAGTAGGGAAACCAGGCAGGCGACCGAAATCGAAATGTTAATGCTCGAACAAGCAATAGAAATAAACTTCGCTCCGACCGAACAGGAAATAAGAGACATAAAAATAGGCAGCCTACTATGAAACTCAATCGAATAAGGAAATGGCTCAGACCTACCAAAGAGAAACCACATCCCAAATTCTCCGTGGGTGACGAAGTCGTGTTCACGTTCACCATTTTGAATAATTGGACAACCACCACCAAAACATTAGGAACGTACAATGGTACCGTATTAGAAATAATCTGGTTCGATTATAGCTACACATACCAGTTAGAGTTCTCACCATATGGCACAGACCTCAAATGGATACAATACCTCAAAGAATCGGAGTTGAACCATTCAGTGGCCAGGAGAAGAGAAGAAAGATTAAAAGAACTCGGAATATGATGTGGTGTTAAAAATATACTATCTTTGAGTTATAAATACGATAACAAACTCAAAGAGCTTGACATATGAAAGTAGGAGACAGAGCAAAAGGTTTCAGGTTCACAAGCAAGAAAAACTCTTCGAATATGTACTGGGATCAACGTATGGAGGAATACGTCGGTCGAGAGGGATTCATAGAGGAAATAGTAT
>Ga0078894_10002951_pt1 | contig 12878 bp, 27 predicted proteins | sample LauGreSu1BDMLBSD_2_FD_67506 | JGI IMG/M metagenome (GOLD analysis project Ga0078894, IMG submission 67506) | Freshwater lake microbial communities from Lake Michigan, USA - Su13.BD.MLB.SD (version 4) (version 4) | ecosystem: Environmental > Aquatic > Freshwater > Lake | place: Lake Michigan...
AATCCAAAGTCTAGCCCCACCTGAATCGGCAGAGCTGGATCGTACTCAACGTCGTCCACCATCATATTGTCGTCGTACTCTGGCCAGACTGGTCTACCCTCTTGGACGTAGGTGTACTTGCCCTCGGCGTAGCACCGAATCCAGTCCAGGTTCTTACCCATGAGCATTTGCTGGTAGTAGCCTGCCGGAAGGTTGTCGATATTCTCAGCCTTTGGGTTTAGCTTCCACCATTTGCCAGACGCAAAGATATGGTCGTTGGCTTCTGGGTTATCTGGCAGCTCCTCTGAGGAAACCTCGACGATCCCACCTGGCTGCTTAAAAAATGACCAGCCGTACTGCCCAGTCATCTTTTCTTTCTCGGACAGCCTAAACCACCAGTGGTCGTCATCCATTGGGTTGGTATCCATCCAGATACCGTGCCAGCTAGCGCCACCATCGCGCTTTGTTGGGTAGCGGCCAACCCGGTGAGTCAGCCCGTCGATCACGGCCTTTGGTAGTTCTCTAGCCTCGTTGACCCAGGCGCCTGTCAGCTCCAAGGACAGAAGCTTACGCACGTCCTTTGGCTGGTCTAGGGCTAGGAATATAACCTCCATGTCTATACCGGAGGCGTCTCCCCTGGATGGGAGCCGTATATGGTGGGTAATCGGCGGCGTCCAGAGCATCGGCCCGAAGGTGTTCTCTGGAAACAAATCAAGCCAAGTCTTGATTGTTGTGGTCTTGAGCATTGGGTACGAGTTACGTACCACAGCCCATCGCGAGTACCTTATTCCATCTATGGGACTAGGCTTTTGCTGTACTGCCTTCATCATAATCTTGGCAGCACAGGCATACGACTTGCCTGATCCTACTGGCCCCATGAGTCCTTGAACAAACGAGTTAGACTCAATGAACTTATAGACTTCAGGCGACTTACTGAAGTTTAGGTTCAGTCCTGTTACGGGCAGTTCTTTGGAGCTACGCTCTTTAGTCTTAGCCATTTTTAGCCGCTAGGTAGAGTCCGACATTGCCAATGCTATACCCAACAAAAGCAATACCAAGACCCACATTGCCGTGTCTAACAAGATCGAAAGCAACGATTGCATAGACGATTCCGATCACGGCTATTAGCCACGCCGCCATTCAAGCCACCCCGCTAGAACAATAACAAAAACCATTGTTAAAACAAACCATGCCACATTTTGAGCAAGTAGATGTTCCGGCATTTGCTTCTCCTTTGAATAGTTTTATTGCGTCCTTCCATGCGATTTCAGCGCACGCCTTCTCGTCCTCGGACCACTGGCGAGCATCTTGCCTTGAGCGCACCCAATCGTCAAAGTTAATCATCCAATCCTCCGTTTAGCTTTTTATATTCCATAAACCACAGGTCGCTATGATCCGTAGTCTGGTAGTCAGCAAAGCATGGCGTACCAATGGTGTAGTGGTAGAGCTGAGCGTATTCATTGATTGGATACTCTAGTACCAGCCAGTTCCAGGTAATAGGTATTTCCCCTATCTCTCCGTCGTGCAGCCAGCTAAAGCGATGCAGGAACGGGCCATCAAGATGTTGGATCATCTCTGGCGTAAGGCTGCGGTTAGCTGAGTGCTCACAGTTCCACAGGATCAGGCTTGACCAGTTTTTTCTGGGGTAATCGTAGTTCTTATTTCCAAGATACTTGCGGGAGTGCATGGTTTGGTATTCGTGTTTGGCGACCATGACTGCGTACTTATCGTTACGCATTTCCCAGAGTCGGGCGATATCTTCACGGCAGACCATGTCCCCGTCTGCGAAGATGGCCCAACCACGGTAGCCCATGAGATGCGGTACGAGGAACCTTGAATAGATGAAGTCATTTGATCCGTCTCTCTTTCCGTCTGAGCCGTGGGCCACAAGCGGGGTAAACCGCACAGGCTGGCTAGTACGACTAATCACAGATTGGCAAAAGGTGTGATACGCCACAGCCTCTCGTTGGTCAAAGCCTACGACTAGGTCAATCATCTTCATCTGCCATTTTGTCAAAAGTATCTATGCCAGCAAGAAACCCGGCTCTAGCTCCAGCATACAAGATTCCGACTGCATGAAATATCAATGCAAGTCCAATTCCTGTATATACAAAAATCAATCTAATGTAACCAATCTTGTTATTCATTCTTTTATCTCCACGTCAACAGGTTCAGGCGCTTGTACGTTGATACCAATGACTGACGGTTTATCGTCACCGTCGTCTGGGTTATCAAGAAGTCCAGACGCTTTTGCAAGTAGACGCAGCACGCCAACTTTGTCGTAAAGTTCAACGTCCAGCGTCTGCGTACCATCCTTCTCACGCTTGACCCTGATATTTTTGATTGCCTGCAAGGCGTGGTCAGGAATCTGACTTGACGCTTTAACCTTGACATTTCCGTCCTCGTCCCAAGTTAGGATATCTGTGATCTTGGTGTTGGCCATAGACAGCAACGAAAAGGCCACAGCCTCCCGGTTTTCAACAATGGTAGCCGAGCGTTCTAGCCGGCGGGAGATGGAGCGCACCCCACCCCAGCCATTTAGGCTTGGCACCTGCTCAGAGATACGCGACTTAGTTCTGGCCATCAGAAGGGTATGTCGTCGTCTTGGAAGCCATTGGCCTTACCCTGGTTGTGAGCATCCTGTGGCGGGAAAGGTTGGTGCGCTGCGGAATAGACTTCCCCTTGTTGTACCGGGTTTCCAATCTTGACGGTAATGTAGGGTTTGCCATCCTTGGTCTTTTTGTTTGTAACGTCTAGCCAGTGGCTCTTGCCATCTGGGAGCATTACCTTTCCACGAAAGTCTGCGTGCCAGTCTGCTGTCTTTTTGTCGTTAGGGAAGGCAGAGCCTTGTCCTGGTTTCACTTCATATGCCATTGTTTTCTCCTCAAGGTGCTAGTTTTGATTCCCTAGCCGCAGCTAGGTATTCGTCTGCCTGCATCAGCTTGACCTTTTGGTCAGCCAAAGATTGTGCAACCTGGGGAACGGTAAACCCCCTCCTCAGCAATTGCAATACAAAGTCATGCAACAAGTCATTTACTGTCATACCACTCTCCTTAAAATAAGCCCTACAAGCCTCTCAAACTACTCACCCTAGGCAAGGGTAGCACCCTACTATCACCAGCCTGTCCTAGGTACCTTAAAACGCTTCCTATCAGTATCGCCATCTGCCAGACAAACCCCATGGAAGGAAAACATGGGGAAAAATTGTGATACACCCCCTCGATACGGTGGGAGTGTGGGGGGAGGGAAGGTGCCTTCTCCACGGAAACCGAATCGCATCTGACCGCGACCCCCTGCTTTGCAATTGCCAATCCACCCCCATGCCCTGTCCTGCCATCAAACGGTCGTCTGCGAACGTGACACCCTAGCCAATCAGCCCTTCGCACACCTCAGCCAGCCGGGTTGGCTCCTTCAACCCACGGCAGGCAGCCTCGAATCGGTCAGCCTTGCACCCAACCTGACACAGCAGCTCAGCGAATCTGAGGTCAGTCTCGGTTGTCGTAACATATGTGTTTGATTCTTTACTTATGTATTCATACAAACCTATAACATCTCTAAGTATTATGTTCTTCTGTGTTTCCACAACCCTATTAGGTTGTGAATGTGGTTGTGTATGAGAGGCTGTCTCATGTACAACCGTATTGGGTTGTGTATGGTTGGTGTCTTTAGGTGCTGCTTTTGCCTTCGGTTTACGTGCCACGATATCTCCAATTCTCTCTGGTTGGTTGTAATGAAACCCGTTTCTACCTGCTAGACCTCCGAACATTTCCCGCAGTCTTGCCCTGTTCGCTGCCATCTGTTCTTCAGTGAATTCCGGTTCAGGCTCGGTCATTGCCTTGGCCTCTGCCTTCTTGACCTCGGGTGGCCTGCTGTCCTCTTTTGAGCTGTTCATGGCAATGGCGTCCTCCTGGCTGACTGTCTCATCGAATATGACCCGTATCGTATTGGCTCGCTCCCCTCTGAATCCCTTGGAGGTGATCTCAATCAATCCATGCTCCTTGAGGGCTTTAAACTGCTTTGCAACGGCCTGCTGGCTTATCCCTAGATCCTTTCCTATCCTTGCCTGACTAACCCACGTCAGGCCGGCTCTATTGCAGTACGAGCAGAGCACTCCAAAAACCCTGATTTGATTATCGGTCAGGCGCTTGTCAGTCAATGCCTTGATCGGCATAACGACAAACTTCCTCTGATCTGGAGGCGCCACCTTCTCGACAATCTTGGGCCGCCTCTTTGGTAGCTTAAACTCGATCACTTTTGCTGGCTCTGCCATATTCTCAGCATCTCCTCTCGCAGCTCCTCTTTCGCTTCCAATCCTCTTTTCTCCCTTACGCCTTCTAGGTACTCAATCCTGGTGCGCTTGCTGCGCTTCTTCTTGAGCACCCACAAAGCCTCATGGTAGCGCCTGTAATCCTCCGAGTACGTGCCAACCTCTCGCCCGTCTGGCAAGCGTACAAGCTTGGCCTCTGGGTGTACCTGGCCGCAGCCATAACACACCAGGCGTTCATCTCTGGGTAAAACCGGAGCAGTTTTTGACCTCAAGGCTCGTCGTCTTATCGTAGAACATACAATGTGGCCAACCGCCCCTGGCGATCAGGTTGTCGCAGTCGAGGCACGTTCGGCCATCCGCTTCTTGTGAGCTTCCACGCATTGCAGGCACTTCCAGCGGCGCCTCTTTCCGTTGTCCATCATCTTCCATATTCCACCCTCCTTTGGTCTAGTCATCTGGCAATGGCTGCACCACTGCTTGCCCGTGATCTCGATTGTTTTCCTGGTTACGTACTTCTGGAGCTCATTGGCCATTTAATTCCACCATTTCATTTTCATTTCTTCGTAAGCCTTCCCGTCGAGCTCATGCTTGACCTTGGCCAGCATCCTCTCGACCATGAGCAGGCGTGCGTCCAGATTGTTTATTGCATCGCCGCATTTAATGAGAATATCCTCTGCTTCATCTGCTCGGCTGGCCAAATAGACCAGGTATTCGTCCCCGTTGGGTGGCTGGCTCATAGATCCTCTCGCATGGCCTGAATGAACCACTTGGCAGGCACCACAGCTCGCCAGGGCTCACCATTGCGACGGAACACCACGACCGGCACATCGTCTTTTACCTGCCCATCCTCGCCTATGTCCGCAGCTACCGTGCAAGACGCCTCGACCTGCTTGCACCACGCCTCGATGGCCAGCTTCTCGCGGCGCTTGACCTCGATCCTAAAGCGCCCCACCTGGATATCGTCGCCACCGTCTCTGGCCTGCCCTAGCTTGCGCTTGACGACCTGACCCAGCTCATTCGAGAGCATCTCGGCAAACTCTCGCTCGCCTCTGGCGCCCTTATTCCTGCTCGTTTTCCCTGTCATTGTCTCTCTCTATGCTGTCCATTAGGCAGATCTCAAGCTGCTTGATCCACCGGCGCTCCCGATCCAGCTCAGCTCGCAAATGGTCGATTGTGTCAATCGCTTCCTGCAAAAGCAGCGGCGCGGCTAGCACGTTGGCATACGTCAGCCGGTCGCGGATGTCTATCATTACCGCCTAAGCATGGCCGAAAGCCGGTCTGCCGTGCCGGTGTACCTGTTGGCCAGCATCTCGGAGACTGCCTGGTCGATCAAGCTTGCACGGCTGCGCCTCTGATCCTGGGCCGCACGGTCTAGCAGCTCACGTGTGGCTGGCCGCAGGCGTACCAAAAACGGGTTCAACTTCTCTTTTTCCGACATATTCCCCCCATGAGATAGCGCAAGGATATCCCAAAACCCCAATTATTTTCAATTTCTTAGGGTTTCCCCTAGTAAAAAAGATGCAAAACAGTTTGACAACCCAAAAAAAGGTGCGTAGAGTCACACCTAGCGATATCACTTCGATATCGTTCAACTACCGAAAACGGAGATTGAGAATATGAAATCAAATCACATTGCCAACGCTTGTATTGCTGCAAAATTATTCTGCGGCCTGGTTGCAATTGCAATCGGCGTCGTTGATTCAAACCCAAATACTATTATTTTCGGAGCTGGCCACGCATTTATCGGCGCTCCTCTGTGGTACTACTTCCGATAAATCATCAACTACCTAAGACAGGAGATTGAGAAATGAAAATTCACAATGAAAATATGTGCAACAACGAAGTCCGCAAAGCTGGCCTTTTGCTAGTCGCAGCTTCAAATCTTGGGATGCACGTCAGCGGGTACGGTGAGCTCGCAGTCAACTACAACAGCGGCAACGTGTATCTCTGGCTCGAGGACTATTCCTTCTCGTTGTATATCGGCCTAGGATCTGATCGCATCATTGCCTGCTGGTCTAGCTCAGAAGATGGCCGCGAGGAATTCTACTTCCTCGAAGATTGCACGCCACTCAGCACGCTAGAGGATTGGGCTGCATTTTGCCAGCGCGAAGATGACCGCATCCACTCAAACGAGGAAAACCATGCTTGAAATTCTTACACTCTTGGCCGGCCTCGCAGCCGTCGTTCTAACCATGTCCCCGTGGGATCTCAAATGACCATCGCCTATTACCGAGTAAGCACAGACAGCCAGGGCCAGTCCGGCCTTGGGCTGGAGGCGCAGAGGGCAGCAGTTCACGCCTTCCTACGCGACCAAGTACCAACCACAGAATATGTGGAGGTGGAATCAGGCAAGAAGGCAGACCGGCCACAGCTCGCCGCAGCTCTAGCCCAGGCGAAGGCCACCGGTTCAACCCTGATTGTGGCCAAGCTTGACCGCCTAGCCCGTGACGTGAAGATGATCCTAGCCATTGTGGACTCTGGAGTGTCGGTCAGGTTTATCGACCTTCCAGACATTGACACCAGCACAGCCACAGGACGGCTTATTCTCACCGTCATGGCCTCTCTCGCAGAGTTTGAAGCTCGACGTATCAGCGAGCGCACGCGGGACGCCTTGAGGGCTAAGAAGGCCCGAGGCGAGCATTGGCAGTCAGGCGACCCCAGCAAGGGAGCAAGAGCCGCAGCTCTGGCCAGAGTAGAGCGCAACCTTGTAGCCCACCAGGCCATCGCGGCCACTGTCGCAGAGCTCCAGCAGTACGGGTGCCGATCCTTGCGGCAGATTGCCAGAGGACTAGAGGCGCGGGGAGTGAAAACAATTACAGGCAAGCTCACCTGGCGAGCTAGTCAGGTGGCAGCCGTACTCGGGAGGGCATGAGATGGAGGTGGTCTGGAAAACGGCTTTTTGGGTTGGCGTGTTCGCCTTGTGGATTCTCTGGGGGATTGCAACAGATCCCACGGTCAAGGCAGAGCGCAGGAAGCGCAAGCAGGAAAAGCTAGCGATGGATTTCCACACGCGATTCGAGAAGGGAGCGCCGAGGGATGAGTGAGGAGCTCGACGAAGGAAGGGAGCCGGTCTGGTTTCGGCTCGGGTTTGTTTTAACGGTTGTTTTAATTTGTTTTATTCTTATTTAAGGAGGATTTATGACGCAGGAGCAATGGATCTTAGACGCACTCAAGCGCAGGCGAAAGCTTACAGCTCTGGACGCGCTGAAGGGTTGCGGTTGTTTTAGGTTGGCTGCGAGGATTAGCGACCTCAGAAAGCAAGGTCACAGCATTATGACCGAGAGTGTAAGCAATGACGGGAAGGTGTACGCCCGATATCAACTAATCAAAAAGAAGGGGTGAAATCATGGTTGGAAAAGTAACGCCAGACGATATGGCGTCGGCTTCTCTTTTGCCGTCGATTCTGGGGATCAATAAGTACGCGAGCCCGAATGATGCGCTGCTGGGTTGTATCGACGCAATAGAGGGCCGCCCACGTCCGGACATTGGCAACGAGGCGATGAGCTGGGGCAACACGTTAGAGCCGCACATTCTGAAAGAGGCGGCGCTGCGGCTTGGCCTGGATAACCTAGACCTGAGCCATAATCGGCCCTATTTCCATCAATTCTGGCGCCTTGCCTGCTCGCTAGACGGGACGGCATTGGGCAGAGGGCAGAGGATCGAGCACGACCCAGAGCACGGAATCTGCGTCCTAGGTGCAAACAGCATCACCTTGGACGGGCTGGGCGTACTTGAGGCCAAGCTCACGGGGTCAAATGTTGAGGATCAGCCGCCACTCTGGCGAGGCCCTGTCCAGCTTCAGGCACAGATGGCCATAACCGGCAGCACATGGGGAGCTGTGGCCACCCTGTACCGAGGCGTCGAGATGAGGATCTACCTATTCGAACCCCACGAGGTGACGCTGAAAGCTATCGAGCAGGCCGTGACAGACTTCGAGCGCCGGCTCACCGTGTACCGTGAGAGCAAGGCCATCGACTACTACCCGCCGATAGACTCAGCCGACGCAAACCGCACCTGGGCGGTCGCGGACGAGGATGCAGACCCCCTATGGCTACCGGCCGCCGACGAAAATCTGATTTTGGATTTGCAAATTGAAAAAGACAAAATCAAGGCAGCCGAAAATCGAATTGACGAGCTAGAGAAGGCCCTCAAGGAAAAATTAAAAGAGGCACCATGTGCGCGAGTGGGGTCATACGAAATCCGCTGGCCCATGCGCCACTACAAGGCGCAGCCCGAGCGTATAGTTCCTGCCACTCAGGCTCGCTCTGTGCGCCAGTCAACACTAACAATTAAGGAGAAAAAATGAGTAACTTAGTCAGCCAAGGTTTTGCGCCTACCACTCTGGACGAGGCGATGAAGTTTAGCGAGATGCTAGCCAGGTCTAGTATGGTGCCGCGCCAGTATCAAGGCAAGGCAGAGGACGTAATGGTTGCCTGCCAATGGGGTCGTGAGATTGGTCTAGCACCCATGCAAGCTCTGCAAAATATCGCAGTCATCAATGGCAAGCCTAGCGTGTACGGCGATGCAGCTATGGCGCTAGTTCAGGCCAGCGCAGTCTGCGAGGACGTGGAGGAATACTTTGAGAACGAAGGCACGGCCAACCTTATTGCCATCTGTATTGCCAAGCGCAAGGGCAGGAAGCCAGTCGTGGCCAAGTTCAGCGTCGAGGATGCCAAGCGTGCAGGTCTATGGGGCAAGCAAGGCCCGTGGACAGCCTACCCAAAGCGAATGATGCAGATGCGTGCGCGTGGCTTTGCCTTGCGTGATGCTTTTCCAGACGTGCTGAAGGGTTTGATTACCGCGGAGGAGGCGCAAGACTACCCGTCAGACCATCAATCCAAGGACATCACGCCTGTCAAACCAGCTAACCCATTGGACGCATTACCTGCGCCGGTTTCTCAGCCAGAAAATTTCAATGGAACTTGGTCACCAGAGATTGACGAGGACGACATTCCAGACACGGCATTTGTAAACGAGCCAGAGATTATAACAACTGAGGTGTTAGATGCGCCAGAGAATGTTACGGAGGAACCGCAGAGCGCAGGTTGGGATATGCATATACCAGGCAGGGACAAGCAGTCGTTTGCTACCGAGAAGGAATGGTCAGAATTCTACGACGAGCTGTGCGCTAAGGTCATGGCCACCAAGTTGTCACCGGCAGACAAGCTGGCCAAGTTAGACTCACTGCGCGAGGCTAACAAGGCAGCGTTCAAGGCTATGACTATGGAGAACCGGCTAGTTCACACGCAGGCTTACGCCAAGCGAAAGGACGAGTTAGGAATCTGACAGGTATAGAGCACGCTCATGCTTGCGACGTTTGACAAGGCCGGGGAGCTCTTTGCCTCCGGCCTTTGTCCATTGCATGAACGACTCAGCAGCGTCCTCAAACTCACCACGATTATGCTTCATGCGGATCGTGGAGCGTTGGAGATTACCTAGTCCGACATTGAAGCTGAAGGACACAAGAGCATCGAAGCGACCTTGGGTAAGTCCTTCTGGACATAGTCTAAGTACGCCTCGCTCAAACGTAACGAGGTCTTTTGCAAGTATGTCATTGACCTCATCCATTGTGAGAGTTCTATCCCACCCATCAGGGATTGCCAATCCTTTGCGTTCATCTAGCTTTACCCTTATGTGATTAGGATCGATAACATGACCAACGCCAACAGTCCACAGTAAAGCAGGACAGCGATAGGGACGAAGTCGTACCCCCTCGTCTTTCTTGATTCCTTCGATGGCATCCTTACTTACCTTCACTTCTTACCCCATTGCCTGCTACCAAACCAGAAGGCAATGATCCCAGACAGCAAAGCCATCTCGTCCTCAGAAAAGATTACGTCGGTCGCGGATATGAACTGCTCCACGTTCATGTCTCCCAGCCCACCCTTGAGTAAGAAGTAAGTAAGACCCATGTTAATCAGCACCAGCTCAAGGACAAAGATGAACGTCACAGCCGGACGCACGATGCCATTGAGGTTGACTACCCAGTTAGAGGCTCTGGCCATGATCGCCTTGTCGTGCTCAAGAGCTGCGCCCTGGCGCTCTGCATCTGTCTGCAAAGCTATCTGGTCTGTACGGATTTCCTCTACCTTTTGTTGGGCAAGGAAGCCACGCTCAGCAAGCGCCAACTCACGCTCGGTCTGCATCTGGACAAGCTTTAACTCTTGCGCTTTGTCTGCTTTGTCTTGGAAAAAATTTAATACTTGCGGCAGGCCGGAGGCAAAGAATCCAATGGCAGATGATATGAGAGATAGCATTACAGGTGTCCTTTGAAAATGTAATAGGTTGTTACAATAATTAGCGAGGCTATGAAGCACATGATCTTTAGCTCGCGTAGCTTCTTTAGGTCGCGGCCCATCTCGTCACGGCCTTCCTTGACCTCCTTGATCTGACGATCCTTGATGGCCTGGATATCCTTCCACTCATGCTCTGCCTTATCCTTGCCGTATCTTTCTACGAGCTGCTGGAACAGGTCGTTCTCTGCTTCCTTGATCTCTTTCAATCTGCGCCACTCCGCAAAGGCTGTGAGGATTGTGGTGTCACCTTTGACTATCCTTTGTTTCTTTTGGAACTGTTGCTTGGCTTGTAGCTCAGCGACGCCTAGCTTCTGAATGTCAGTAACGACCGACTCAATCTCTTTGCCTGCGGCTAACGCACTCTTGATGCTCTGCGTTGCACCCTTTGCCGATGTTACTAAGTCATCCATGCTAGACCTTCTGCCCCCTAAAGTAAGCGTCGCCATTGATTACCTCGCACAGCTCAGGAGGTAGCATCATCCCGTCCTTGAATGTCAGCACGCAGAAGCCTGAGCACCAGTTGACTGGGTTCATTTCCGTGTAGGTAAACTGATCCCCGTATGGCTCAGCCAGCGTGCCAGAATCTACACCCCATCTGCGACCATCGTAGTCTGAGAACGGCGTGATCTTGAGCTGGTGTAGGTGGCCAGTAACGATTGACCTACCTGACTTGAGCGCATTATTCCATGTACTATGGACACCGTTGTGCCAGCGATGCTTGACGATCAAGGAGTCATTGATGTCTACTCTCCACCCCGTGTGCCAGCCAGGGAAGTAATCCCACAGGTTGCTGAACTCGGATAGGTCTGGAGCATGGGCGGCAATGTAATTAAACAAGCGCACGTCATGGTTGCCATACGTCCACAGTTTAGTTGCGTTCTTGGATGCGTTTGCAATCTCATGCAGACGGTCTTGGCAGGCTTCGATCTCCTTCTTTGGGGTCGGAGGTTCTGTACCCATCAAGGCAGGGAAGCGGCTGATCCTAGCACCATCAAACACGTCGCCATTGAGGATCAAAGTCTGTGGCTTGAACTCGGTTATCAGTTTAACGAAAGCCTTGTGAGCTACCGTCTCCTCACCTGGCCAGTAGTGGCAGTCACTAGCTATGAACACCATGCCAGTGTGTACCTTATGCTCTATGACCCTACGGTTTTCCGGTATGGTTGTAACTTTATAGACAGTCTGCGGTGCGTTGTAGGTTGGCAGGGATATGCCTAGGGTAGATTGGATCTTAGCCTTGCGTCCAGCCAATGCCCTCACAGACATACCAACGTGTTCGGCAGCCAGCTTAGTGCTGCCAAACCGTTTCATCGCCGTAATGATTTCGTCGTCAGAGATTCTTTTTAGTGCCAATTTTTCTTCCGCCTATTGTTATCACGTCTATCGGCCCGCGAGTAGCGGGGTCAAACAGAGCAGCGATTTCGACGGCTTCCTTGGGCGACTTGCCCAGGTGCATAGCCGCTAAGGCGTATGCTGATCCTGTGCCAATCGCATAGAAAGGTTCTTTGATGCAAGCAGGGATGATGGTACTTTCGTACACCCAAATGCCATCAGCTCTAAGCTCCATACATTCGACATCGCAGTCTGAATCTAGATCTCCACCGTGCTCGATGGAGTTAAAAAATTTTAGGATCTGAACCCAATCTCCGGCGGCTCCGGCCACGCCATCTTTCCATTGGCGCAACTTGCAGACAGAGTAATAGCTGCCCTCGCCGCTGCACATACTGTCAGCCGCTATCTGTTTATGGACTAGGCTGGCAGCTATTGTCGTCACTTAATCACTAGGCTTAACAGTAAAACGATTATGAATCCAGCAGACCCAATGAGTATCTGCTCTAATCTTTTTAGCCTAGCGTTAATGCCAAGGTATCGCTCGGCGCATACCGCTTCGTGCGTATCGAGCTGCCCCTTGACCTCGACAATCGTTGCCATTATGCCTCCCAGTTCTGGCCATTAACCACCGTAATCAAAGCCTCAACAGATGAGGCACCTGCAATTGCAGCCTCAAGTCTATCGCACTCGGCAACAATTGCCGCACGCTTTGCAACTGTTGTAGCGTCGATGTCTACGTTGCGCTCGGCTTTACGGATTACCATCCAATCCGTTTGAGCTAGCAAAGAACCAGCCGTGGCCTTAGCCTGGGCAATGTACTGTGACTTCAGGCCCTTGGTAACCAGGCGCTCGGAGGAGTCAACCATTGCTGGCTCACCGTTTACCACGCCCAAGACCTGAACGTACATTGGGTTGCCCTGCTGGTCTGATTCTTCCCTGTCCTCTAGCTCTTTAGGGGTCGCAGTAAAGGTAGCCTCAACGGTCTGGTTGGTCTCGTTGACACG
>Ga0078894_10002953_pt1 | contig 12863 bp, 19 predicted proteins | sample LauGreSu1BDMLBSD_2_FD_67506 | JGI IMG/M metagenome (GOLD analysis project Ga0078894, IMG submission 67506) | Freshwater lake microbial communities from Lake Michigan, USA - Su13.BD.MLB.SD (version 4) (version 4) | ecosystem: Environmental > Aquatic > Freshwater > Lake | place: Lake Michigan...
AACTAACATATAGATTTATTATTTTTATTTATATAGAAAAAAATCACTCTTATGTTTTGGTTTATAACGTTGTTTTTTTTATATTATTTGGTTTATCTGTATCTCACGATATAGTCGTTCGTAGTCGTCTCTTACTATTTGATCGTAGTCATATTTTTTGACTCTGGCGTAATGGTCGTAATTTTGTCGGTTGACAATTTTCTTAACAATTTCGTAGTTTTCTTTTATTAAATTATAACAATTTTCTCTTTTAGTCCATTTAGTTAAGTTCAATATTAGGTCAAATTGTATTGACTCAAACCCTTCAAAGAATTCTTTTTGTATGTAGGATCTAAAGTAATGATGTATTATCGCGTTTTTGTGGTCTTCCAATCCCTTTGGATTAGAAAGCTCTGGTGTTGTGAAATAAAACTCTACACCAAGCCACATAAGTCTTTTTGTAATCTTTAAAACCTGTTTTGATATTCTTTTGTCTAAAAAAACATACACAACTCCATCCTCTCCAATATAACAAATAGGAATGTTGACGTACTTTTTGTACGTTAATTGGTTCTTACCAACCTTCCAAGCAGCGGAGCCGTCCGGTATAAGATCATTTAATTCCATATTCTTTTAATATCTTAAAAAGATAAAATTTGTTTTCTTCTCGTGTTTTCATAGATCCTTTCGACCGCCAGTCTATGTTTTTGTTGGGAGAATACTTTTCTTTGTGTCTAGTATCCCACTTTGTTGTTGTGTGTGTTTTGTACCTGAAAGCGTTTTCAGTACCTATGAAGTCTGCTTGTGATGGATAGGTACTATAGAATCCATTTGCATCCTCAAAACGCCACCAGCGACCACGCATGTTCTTTAGGCGTCTTTTGACAATCCTTTCTTCCATGTATCTTCGCCACGTGCGGTCTCTCATAGAGGCAAAGATACGTAAAAACTATTTGATATCGAAAATCTTTTCGACCATCTTTTGAATTTTCATCCTTCTCATAGTAGCGTTGAATCTACTTTTCTGGTCTTTCTTCATCTTGTTGAAGTCAGACAAAGAAATATATCCATCTGCGACTTTGACATCGTCTTCTCTTTCCTTCTTGTCTGTTACCACTATCATTTCAAAAGCTCGTTTTTTCTTAAATCTGCACTTTTGCCAAACCAAGTTTCTAACGATCCTTTCGATGCCTCATCTTTTGTTATTAAAGTAAGTCTTGGTCTGTTTATAATGTCGTCATACTCGTCATCGACAAGTGCTGCCAATCCTTTCTTATACTTTATCTCGAACTGCTTCAAATCGTTCTGTTCAGCCCAAGTATTATATTCTCCTTGTGTATAGAAAAGAACTTTCTTCTTTGATTTAGCTTTCGGAATCGCAACTACGATTGGAGTTTCTACTTTGTAAATCATCTTACGATCGAACATATCCGGCCAATATTTGTAGAAGAAGTTTATCAAAAGTGCGGAAATGGCATTACCATCCATATCAGCATCTGTAAATATAAGAACTCTACCATATCTAAGATTTCTAACATCTATCTCTTGTCCAAGCTTCAATCCAATAGAAGCCATAAGGTTTACTGCTTCATCATTTTGGACCAGTTTTTGATTTGTTATCTCCGACACATTCACAAACTTTCCTTTAAGTGCAAAGGCACCCATAGTCTCCGGTGTTCTATACTTTCTAAATGCAGAGATTGCAGAATCTCCCTCAAATAATCCAATCGAATACTTCCATCTATCTTTACCTTTAGCATCGATAAGTTTCTCAACCTTAATCTTTGTAAGTTTCTTATTAAGATCTCTTTGAAGTTTGCTATCCTCCGCATTCTTCTTTTGTTGAATCCAATCTAAGATAGAGTTTACTATCTCCGACTTCAATATTGATTGAATAAGTTTGTTACTTACTTCAAACGTAGTTCCAAACTCTTTTACCTCAGTGATTAGTTTCTCTTTTGTTTGAGATGAGAACGAAGGGTTGATAACAGTTGCGTCCAAAAATAAAAACATATGTTGTTTTAATTCGGATGGTTTAATATCTACTTTATGTTTCTTCAAAAAGAACTCTCTAAGACTTACTATGATTTGATTCATCACATAGTCTACGTGCGTACCACCATCATAAGTCTCGGTAGTATTTGCAAAACTTACTTGTTGGAATCCATTTTGTGAAAGAGCAATACCTAATGACCATGTTTTATCTTTCTTAAATTCGTAGAAGTATTCTTCTGTATAAAGTTTTATGTAGTCTTCGAATGAGTTGATGTTTATTAAATTACCATTAAAGTAGATTTTCAATCCAGTATTACAAGCTGCAATATCATAGATTCTTTTCTCAATCATCTTTAAATGATCCTCATCGATGTTGGTCAATCCAAACTTTTCTAAATCAGGTGTGTATGTTATTTCGGTATGGTTTTTAGTTGACTTTTTGATAACCGGTTTTGTTCTTTCTCTCATATTACTTGAGAATACCTGCAGAAAGTGGTTTTTACCATCACAAGAGGAAACTATAAATTCTTTAGAAAAAACATTGGATAATTTCGCACCCAATCCATTTGTACCTGCGACCGTACGTTCTTCGGTATCGTCATAGTTGGATCCTGACATAAGATTTCCAAAAATTACTTCTGGTACATATTGATTATGGTCTTTGTGTATAACAATAGGAATACCACCATTATCTCTAACAGATATTTGGTTTTTACTTAAATCTATATTTACATCAATTCTATTCAATTTAGGATTTCTTTGATGCTCATCAACCGAGTTCGTAACGACCTCATCAAATATTTTTAAAAAGGATGGGATGTAAGTTATTTCTTTTTGAATCATCTTATTGTCATCAAATATCCATTTGAGAGATGTGCTTGGTTTATTCGAACCTACATAAGTACCCGGTCTCAATAAGATATGTGATATCTGATCAAGTACTTTATATTTATCTTCTATTTTCTTAGCCATATATTTTTTATATATTCAATTATTTCATTTTGTTTATTTTTAAAAATCTTCATCACTGAAAAAAAGCCACTTATTGAGTGGCTTTTTATTTATTTACTTATACTTTACGCAGCATTCTTGCCAGTTCTTGTCTTCCTTTAGGGTTTATATTGTGTTCGGCACAGAACTGCTCGAAGTCTTTTATCACCTTTTTTGGAACCGCGGATTTTAGAATCTCGGAGAAGTCGGTCTTTGTAGGAACCGCGACGGATATAGTCCATATGCCTTTCTCACCACCTTTCATGTTCAGTGTGGAAGTTTCGTATTCCAGCGCACATCCGATTGACGAATACCTTTCTTCGAGTGATTTGATTGCCTGCATAAGACGTTCGTCCAATTTTGCAGGAACCCAGTTGTTCGAATCGCATGCCGGTTGGTATACTATCATCGTTTCGACTTCTTTTCCACTCGCGCCATCCAATTCTGCATAGTATTCGTATAGCCATTCTTCGTTTATATATTCTATATTATCACCAAATCTTGATTCCCATTCCGGTGAGTGAAATTCATTTCCATCTACTTTATAACAAGGAACGACATCATGTCCTATGATGTCTAGAACTTCGTAGAATATATCTTCTGCCTCCTCTACAATATCGTTCTGTTTTTTTATCATTTCTATGGTACCCGCGCTTAGTGCCAGATATTGTTTATGCGGGTCTTCTTCTGAAAAACTTTCTTTTATGTGGTTTAAATATTTCATTTCTTTAAAGGTATTTCTGGACTAACATCAAAGTTGTCATTTAAGTATTGTTTTAACTCATTTTCTATATAATGATCCGGAACCGGTTTATTATCTGGTTCTTCTTCCATCTTTTTGCTTAAATAAGTTGCAAATGAATCTAAAACCTCAGGTTTTATTGCATCAATCAACCTATCTTCTACAACGAATGCTCTTGTGAATCTGTCTTTTATCTCTACTTCACCTTCTGGTACTTTCGAAGCAACCTGAACAAAACTCTTTAGGAAGTCTACATATTTGGAATCTGTGTCTAAATTTTGGAAGATTGGTTTTGTTATTCTATTAAATAGTCTGGTACTACCGAATGCAAGACCAACTAATGCCATTATCGGAAAGAAAGGAGCGAGTGCCATAGGTAATGCTCTTGGTAAAGCAGACCAAAGAGCTTTCTTTGTTTCCTGTGCCATCTTAGCTTCCTTTGCATCTTTAAAGATAGCTGCAAGTATTCCAAACGTGAACTCTCCCCCGTTTTCTATGAGGTAGCTACCCAACTGACCTCTTTTTGCAAGACTGACCTGTTTTTTTAGTTCTTCTCCTTCGACACCCATTTTCTTAAGCTGTGCTTCAAGATTGTCGTCTTTCAAAAGTAAGTTTTCATTTACAAAGTTGTTGTATCTCTTTATTCTCATAATAAACAAAATTCGAGTTTTAGTATATATTAAATTGATATTCTAAAAAACAAAAATATTTTTTACTATATAGGAACTATGACAGAAAAAACAATAACACAATTCTTATCGGTAGAATACAAAGATTTTGCTATGTATTCCATTGAAGGACGTGCGATTCCATCTGTGGTGGACGGTTTCAAACCTTCCCAAAGAAAAGTAATACACGTCGCTAACCAAATATGGAAGACAGGAAACGAAAAAGTTCTTAAAATATTTCAGTTGTCTGGTAAAGTAGCCAGTGATGTATTCTATCATCACGGTGATGCCAGTTTGAACTCTGCAATAATAAATATGGCACAAAAGTTCAAAAACAATGCTCCACTTTTAGAAGAAGACGGACAATTTGGATCTTTGAGATCACCACAAGCGGGTGCACCTCGATATATTGGAACAAAATTATCCGATAACTTTAGATTAATGTATAAAGACTTTGATCTACTAAACTACAAAGAAGAAGAAGGTGAAAGTATTGAACCAGACTTCTTCCTACCTATCATACCAACCGTTTTAATAAACGGATCGTCAGGAATTGCAGTTGGATTTGCCACAAACATTTTAAATAGAGATGTTAAAAGTGTTACCGATTCTTGTATAAAGGTTCTTACCGGAAAGAAGATTGATGAGATTGCTCCTTCACTAAGAGAGTTCACTGGTGATTTCATTCAAGATACAGAGAATCACAAAAGATGGATAATAAGAGGAAAGTTACAGAAGGTGAACACATCTACTGTTAAAATCACAGAACTTCCACCATCGATGACATTCGAAAAGTATGAAGATTTACTTGAAAAACTTTGTGATTCAAAAGAGATTGTTTCATACGACGACAATTGTAAAGACAATATCGAATACATCATAAAGTTCACAAGAGCAGATTTGGAAAAGCTTAGTGATGAAAAACTTATGAAGATGTTCAAACTTGAAGAAGCATCCACTGAAATATTCTCTACATTAGACGAGAATGGTAAGCTTAAGATATTTGAGACCACTTCCGAGATAATCGAATACTTCGTAGAATTTAGACTTACTTACTACCACAAAAGAAAAGCGTTCATGCTTGAGAAGATGAACAAAGAATTAAAGGTTTTAAGTAACAGAGGTCGTTTCATTAAAGCAATCTTAGACGAAAAGTTGAAGATAAACAACGTTTCTAAAACATTGATTATACAAGGAATAGAAGAGATGGGTCTTGACAAGATTGACGACTCATACGACTATTTGTTAAGAATGCCAATCTACTCTTTAACAAAGGAACTTTTCGAAAAGTTGAAAGAAGACTTTACTACTAAGAAAGCTGAAATCAAAAAGCTTGAAGAAACAGATCCTAAGGATATGTATTTGGATGATCTTAACGATTTGAAAAAGAAATTCAAATGAGAGAAGAGCGAGCACCTAAGTGGACGATAGTGTCGCATTTACAGAACTATGGTAAATCATTCTATAACATGGCTAGTCTCATATTCGAGATGCAGGAAGAATATTGGTTACTCTCTGCTTCGGAAGAAAAAGTAAGAGACGTAATGAATATGCCTTCTTACATAGTGGAAGACTGGTTATGGGTAAATAGACAAGTAATAGACGATAAGACTATCGAAAATCATATTGAAAGGGCTGAGGCGGATGTTAAAAATGAAATAGTAAAACATCAGTCTCTTATGAAAGGTCCAATTTCACATGTAATCAACGAAAAAAGATCCGAAAAAGACATAACGGATGCGGAGGAAAAGCTAGCCATATTATTATCAATCCGAAGAAGTATAAAAATCGGAAAAATAATACCATAAAATCAAAAAAGTCCGTATCTTTGTAAATATACATAAACCATGGACAAAAAAAGAAAATCATTAAAAGACTTCGCACCGGTCGGAAAGAAAGAGTGTGAATCAAATTGTAATCGAGAAGTTGCCATGACTCCTAATGGCCCTGTCATTGTTTGCAACGCTTGTATGAGAATAGTAATCGACAACCGAAAATAATGCAACAAAAACTTAACGACATCAAAAGATACCTTAGAGAAATAAAGTTCTCTATAATCTTTGGTGAAGGCATGATAACTTTGGAGAACAACCTTAAAGAGTTCGATAACAAAGTTCCTTTCTTATTTGGAAAATCACACCAAAGGAAAAGAAACATGTACATCAAACAGATGAAAGAGCTTGACGGAGTGCTTACGGGTTCCGCTGCTCTTAGCATGTATCGTATAAACGGAGTTCAAATATTCAAAAGATATCCGAATGATTTAGACTTTATGGTGTCGAGAGACAACTTCATGAAGTTTTGTGGTATGAACGACTTTACTAATGTAAAGTATACCAACCAGGTAGTTTCACTGGATTTCTATACTGGAAAGGATAGAGGAGAAGACAGTTATGGATATCATAGAGGATACCGTTTCTACACGGACTTCGATGTTATTGGAACAGATGATGAAATAAAATACGAAATGGTTGGTGATTTAAAGGTTGCTAAGTTGATGGACATAATAAACTATAAGCTTTATTTGATTGACAAATATATGATGGATATAACTAATCGTGATGCAGAGAGAGAAGTAAAAAAACACATCAACGACCTATTCATGATAGTAACAATAATAAGTGCGAATGAAAGTAAGACGATTAAGTGATAAGAAGATACATATTGCTCGTGATACGAACATATTTTTCATCAACGGTGGTGTTGAGGTTCTATTAGATACCATTACTACCAGATTCGTCTACAAAAGAATACATAGTACATACGTTGATGGAACTCCAGTTAGTTGCTACTACGCCAACATAAAACCAGGTTTCGTTGCAGGTATTTGTAACAAATACGGTATAAAGAAAAAGTTTGTTTTTTTTCCAGATAGTGAGGAAATTGGTAAGAAGTTTGAAGTGGATGTTGATGGCGAGAAGGTACTGGTTGCATTCAACGACATAATTCTAACCGATCAAAACTGGTACACTGCATGGAACAGAGAACAACAATTGAAAAGTTTATTGGGATAGTAAACTTTTTATATATAAAAACATAGTTAAAGTATAGTCCGACCGGCCCATGGTAGATGGGGGTTTCTTCAAGTGGATCTAATTAAATTAGATAAGTAGAGTATGAAGAAATTATTATTGAGTATGATATTTGTTTTGACGAGTATCTTATCATTCTCACAAGTTACAACAATTTACACCGAAGATTTTTCAAATGATTGGAAGAAGGGTGCAATCACTTATGGTGGTGTTACACCTGCACAACCGACCGATGGAAATTGGAGTTGGGTAAATGTAGGTTCACCTACCAATGATGGAGGGTCTGCAACATCTTGGAACGATATGGCATTTATGGACGGTGCCGCCGTTATGTCAACAAATGGTGCAACATCGAGTACATTGGCATTTAGATGGAATGACGTTAATAATGGAAGTACATCAAATAGAGTTGATTGGTATTCAAAATCAATAACAGGTGCTTATACGACAATAACCGCATCATTAACATATGCAATAGGAAATGGTAGTGGTGCTAACTCTGTATGGGCTTATTATCAAATAGATGGTGGTTCATGGACATTATTTGGTTCTAGTGTGAATCAATCTACTGCATCAGGTACTTTCACATCATCTTCTCTTTCCTGTTCTAGCTCAATTCGAATAAAAGTTGAAGCATTAACTAGAAATAACAACTCAGCATACGTAACTATAGATAATGTACAAATTACTGCTTGTCCTGTTGTTGTGCCGGCAGTATCAGTTGCTACAAGTTCTAACAATATCTGTTCAGGTACTTCGGTCACATTCACCGCAACACCAACCAATGGTGGAACTACACCATCATATCAATGGAAAAATAATGGAGTAAATGTTGGAACTAATTCAGACACATATACTAATAACTCTTTGACAAATGGTGATGTCATAACTTGTGTAATGACATCAAATGCCTCATGTGCAAGTCCAACTACTGCAACCAGTAATTCTACAACGATGTCAGTTAGTCAAACTTCAGTAGGTGGTGCGGTTGCTGCGGATCAAAATGTGATTTCGGGTGGAAATGCTGCGGATATCAATCTAAGTGGACATACCGGATCAGTTGTCAAATGGCAGCGAGATGTTTCTTCTACATTTACGACAGCAACTGATGTAGCAAACACAACGACTTCTGTAACCGGAACTTCTATGGGTGCAATAACTGAGACAATATACTACAGAGCAGTGGTACAGAATGGAACTTGTAATAGTGTAAACTCTGCGTACGTTACTATAACAGTTGTTTCTGGTCTACCAATAGAACTTTTGTACTTTAAAGGTTCAAGATTTGATAATTTCAATAATATTTATTGGTCTACTGCAACTGAAGACAATAACGACTTCTTTACTATAGAAAAGTCAATAGATGGTAATTCGTGGCAGGAAATAAACCGACAAAAGGGTGCAGGAAACTCTGTATATCAACTAAATTATTCTTTTGTAGATGAATATGTGGATAATGTGGTGAACTACTACAAATTAAAACAAACTGACTATGATGGAAAGTTTAAATACTCGGAAATAATATCAATAGACAACAGAGGAAACTCAAATCCTAAAAAAGTCGATAAAATTACAAACACACTTGGTCAAGAGATAAACATGGATTTCTATGATGGTATTATCATAATACGGTACACTAACGGATCTTCCGAAAAAATAATCAAATAATAAAAACCCGCTTTGAACAGCGGGTTTTTTTATTTATATTTGTATAAACCATTTGTACAGTATGAAAAAAGAACAGATTGAAAACATGATAGATAAGAAGATTGAGAAGTCTTTAACTGAAAAAGAATCGATATCTACCGTCATGGAAGAGTTAAGTAGAATGTCAACTAACATAGCAAAGTCTCTTGCTAAGATAGAAGTTTGTGTAGAAGACTTTAATGGTGTTGAATTTGACGCAATAGAACCTGTTCGTGTAAGATATGTTGTACATTATGTTAGACACTGTACAAAGAGAAAAAAAGATCTTGTATGGCTCCTAAGAAAGAGTATTCAACTTAAAAAGACCAATCCCGAAATGTTCAAACTTTTAAAGTTCAAGGAGAAAATGACATGCTAAACTACTACATTACCATACCTGTTGACGATGATTTTGGCGTAGACCCAATAAGCTCTTTCTATAGCACCAACACTATTGTTTTGGGTGGTAATTGTAATGTAGAAGGTATCAAAAGTCTATCCAATAATTCGGCCGAAGTAGACCCAACAATACTTTCGTGTAAGAATTTTTGGAAACCGGTTGAAAGTTTCCTAAAATATGGAAAGAAAATAAATGAGATTAAAGATGAAGAGTTTGTTTCTTTGTTCTCAAAATTCGGAGAACACGAAGTTGATAGGTACACACTTGTGTTCGACAAAGACAATGACTATGACCTTTCACTAATACGACATGACATAGATAGAATATCTTTCACTTATGTCAATTGCCCTGTTTACTCTCTTTATCTAATACAATTAGAAGACGTGGTGAAGATTATACTGGGTCCTTACACAAAGGACTACTTCGTGATGGAAGAAAGCCAATGGATTCGGTTCATCAACCACCTAAAAGGAGACAGACAAGATAACAGAGAATTAAAGCTAAATGAAATTTTAGATGAAAGACCTTCTACATACACTAATATAATAAGACAATTAAAGTTCCTGGATAAGACGGGAAAGACAGACTCTTTTCAAAGTTCCGTATTAGATTTCTATGACAAAAGAGGATACATAACAGAAAAACAAGCAAAAGCAATAATAGACAAACTATGATATTTAGAAACAAAGAAGCAAAGGATATGATTCCTTTGATAATAGAAAATAACCTGGAGTTCAGTAAAGGAATAGTTAGTGGAAACTCAATAGAGATACTGGAAAAAGATCCAGAGAGCCATACTTCAATCGTTTACTACGATGATATAGAATCAAGAGATCACGATTTTGAAATGCTTCAAAACATTATCATGTAACATCATGATATACTTTTATACTATTTGAAGTATTCTTTGAACTTTTTGATACCTTCTTTTAAGGATTCAACAAAGTTGAAATCTTTCATGAAGGCGGCGTATGCTTTTTTATATCCTGACTGTGTCTCGTCGTTTTTGTTTTCGATATATTGCCAGTTGAAGCTTAGAACTTCTGGTGTTTTGAATCCAAAGAAACCAAGAACTTCTTTCTCAAGTTTAACTGCTTCTTTTCCATTCCAGTTATGTCCAACTGCTATTATACCAGTTTCTTTGTCTTTTAATAGATTACTTTCTCCTAATGTAGTGTGTCTGTTTTCAAGCCAAGTAAGCCTTTCTATTAGCTGAGTGTATATGGCGTTCATTTTGCCCCATCTTATCGATCCAAAAAATATAACGATGTCTGCATCATAAATAGCATTTGCTACTTTATGTATTTCATCTGTAGGATTGTTGATTGCGGCCCAACACCTGATAAACTTATCTGGATTATTACTTTTAAGTAATGCTGCTTTAACACCACAACCGTTTCCTTCTTTGTTGGAAACATTTCCTTCACACGGAAATATCTTTAGTTTAGATACGTTTATTATCTCGACAGACTTAAGCTGTTTTGCCAATTCGTGTGCTATTACAGAAGACTTCGGAAGTTCTTTCTCACCTTCCCATCTGTTGGAAGTTGTAAGGAAAAGAATTTTCTTGTCACTTTTCTTTAGATATTTATAGAGCTTGTTTAGTTTGTCCATACTCTATATATTAAAACAATTAAACAAAAAGCCTCTCAAAGAGAGACTTTTTTTACTTTTTCGTATAGTATGTTCATCGTTTCGATGAGTTTATTAATTTTTATATTATGTTCTGCTATTCTTATGTGTGGTGGCTCATTTATGTTGTTATTCAAAGAATTGGTTACTTCGACTGCATGAGAAATCTCAACCTCTATATTTTTAATATCTTCTTTTAGTAGATCATACATTTTTGCCTTTTCTTCTATATCACTTTCAATTTTATTTATTTCTTCTTCTTTTTTAGAAAGACTTTTTAATTTCATCTCTAATTCTTTTTCTCTTTCCGATAGAGATTTCAAATCTTTATCTATCTTCTTTTGTAGCTTAACATATTTGTCATCTATTTCTTTTGAAGATTCTAAAACAGACCTATCGAGGTTTCTTTCTTTTTCATTTAAATCTTGAAATTTGTCGTCTAAATCCAAACTCTTTTCTATAATTTCCTTAGACCTTTCTCTTATTTCATCTTCTCTTTTATCCAACAATTTTAGGTCTTCTTTATATTCTCCTTCTCTTTTCTCCAATCTCTTTAACCTAATTTCAATCTCGTCTTCTTTTTCTTTTATTCTTTTCTCTCTACTTTCGAGATCAGCAGACTTTCTTTCAATTTCTTTTTTAGATGAATCATCAACTACCACTACTGGTGTGGGATTTTGTTGAATAGAAGACAAAACCATTTCCTCTATGAAAGGAATAAGCTTCTTAGTTAATACCGCTGGTGTTGGTAGTTTGTTTGACTTTATGTAAGTCAATAGTTCTGTTTTCCAATCAAGTAAACAAAAAAGTTGTGGATTTGCATCAATTACTTCTTTATCCAATAAAATAGACTCATTCTTTAACTTATAAACATATTCTTCTAATATAGTTCCGGATTTAATCAAAAAAATCTTCTTATCGCCAGATGTGTATTGATAATCTGACAAAAGTTTGTGTTTAATTTTCATTATAATATAATAGTTTTATGTATATATTTTATTACAAATAACCTCTTTGTTTTAAACATTGTTTATTTTTTTAAATAAAACATAAATGAAGAAGGGATTTAAACTTAAATGTAAAGAAGACATCAACAACCTTTTGGGCGATCCTCTTTTTAAAAAAGATGAGGTCTATGAAGTTCTTTACGTAAACAATGAAAGTACGGAGATATTGGTTTGCCTCAACCATATACTATATGCGAATGAATATAACCTGTGGCCGTTGAAATGGGTAAACAAAAAATTCAAAATTGTAAAATGATAAGAATAAGTAAAGGAAACAAAGTAGCTAAAATAATGATAGGAAATTCGGAGGTTTCTTCTGTATTCATAATACCTGGAGTTACGAACTACACAAATGTTTTCACCTATGGAAATATGTTATGTCTTTCTAATGAAAAATTGGAAGAGTCTGCAAACATAATCTTCGAAAACGAAACCGATCTTGAAAGATTTGTTATGCAACTAATGAAAGATATGAAAGGAATAAACAATTCTCCGATAAACGTAAATGTTGAAACGAAGGCGTCTTAACATAGTCACGTTAGTTCTGGGAACTCTTTCCATACTGATGATCTTCGTCTTTCCATTTTTCATACCGAATGAATGGGGAAACTCGAAGATTTTCGGAACTGTTTACTTTATAACTTTCCTGGTTTTTTTGGGAGTATCCAACAAAGCCGGTGAGATTACGAACAGACCACTTACCCCTGAAGAAAAAAGGGATGAAAAAATTGA
>Ga0078894_10002954_pt1 | contig 12860 bp, 12 predicted proteins | sample LauGreSu1BDMLBSD_2_FD_67506 | JGI IMG/M metagenome (GOLD analysis project Ga0078894, IMG submission 67506) | Freshwater lake microbial communities from Lake Michigan, USA - Su13.BD.MLB.SD (version 4) (version 4) | ecosystem: Environmental > Aquatic > Freshwater > Lake | place: Lake Michigan...
CTTCAGTTTCGGCAACCACGAAACCCGTGTACAGCCGATGCTCGAAAGGCGGATCGGATTGAAGCACGCGAAACGGAGGTTCTTCAATCGCCATGGCAGGATTTGTCCAAAAAATTGCGGCCCAGCAGAGGCCGATAACAACTAAAACGATGCGCATAGTGACTCAAACTAAATAATGTTTAATGACCACGAAATTTGTCAAGGATATCCCAGTGCAGAAGGCCGTGCTGATGAGAGTCAGTAAATAGAGTCCAAGCGACGCACGCTGACTTTTGAACTCGCATCATATTTCGAATCAGCTCCGGAAAATCCATCATGGGTGGGGGCTGCCTCGGCTCGAGAATGTGTCTAGTCCTCCCAGTTTTTGTCCGAGTAGACGTTTAACGATACTTTCCCTGTAACGCAGAAGACTTTAGGTTGTTGATTGGCTTTCCGAAATCGGTTTCATGTGGTCAAATACTTTTCTTTCGACCTTAATTAGCAATTAATTAATAATTAGGTCACTTGGACTAGTAATTCGCAAAGCACTTGGGGATATAACGCTGCGTAACTTTAGTGAATGCGCGGCAAGTAAGCGGCACCCGTATCAGCCCACGAATATCACACGCCCAGTATCGGTGTGTGACGTAAATTGTTGTCTGCAAAAGCTGGCTCAGTAACAAAAAATATTCGAGATGAATAAACAGAACCCGAATAAACAATATGAAGCCAATACTCCATATATTGCTGGTGATCGGTACGCGCCCAGAGGCGATCAAAATGGCGCCGCTGGTCAGTGCCCTGAAAGCGGATCCAGATATGCAACTCAGCGTCTGCGTCACGGCGCAGCACCGCGAGATGCTGGATCAGATTCTCGATATCTTCGATATTCGTCCTGACTTCGATCTCAATTTAATGCGCAAGGGGCAGGAACTTGCCGAGCTGACCAGCAGCATTATGCTGGGTGTAAAGCAGGTGCTCAGTCAGAAAAAATTTGATCTTGTACTGGTGCACGGTGACACTACTACTACGTTGGGGGCGGGCCTTGCCGCATTTTATGAGCGCGTACCAGTAGGGCACGTAGAAGCTGGGCTCCGTACTTGGGATATCAGTTCACCTTGGCCGGAAGAACTGAACCGTTCGGTGGTCGCAAAACTCGCTAAGCTTCACTTTGCACCTTCGGAGCGGGCGCGGCAAAATCTGCTGAACGAGCGTATTCCCTCGAATCAGATTCATGTGACCGGAAATACGGTTGTTGATGCACTTTTTTTCATCCGTGATCGGCTTGCTGGAAGTGTGTTTCTGCAGCAGACCCTAAGAGCTAAGTTCCGTGACCAAGTTAATGAGAAAAAATTAGTTCTGGTGACTGCGCATCGGCGCGAAAATATTGGCTCGGGAATCAGCGCAGTATGCGAGTCGATCGAACTGTTGGCGCAACGGCCGGACGTGGAGATCGTATTCCCCGTGCACCGAAACCCAAGCGTGCGCGACCAAGTGTTTGCAAGGCTAGAATATACGCCTAATGTACATTTGATTGAGCCGCAGGACTATCTCAGCTTCGTGTACCTGATGATGAACGCCTCACTGATAATCACGGATTCTGGTGGAATTCAAGAAGAGGCGCCTAGCCTCGGCGTGCCGGTGCTGGTGGCGCGCAACACCACTGAACGTTCCGAGATGACCGATCTGGGCATGGTGCGCTTGGTGGATAACGACGCCGATTGCATCGTCGAACTCGCCAACCGCGTACTGGATAACAAACCGGGTAACGTGGTGACCCGCTGTGCAAAAAATCCCTACGGTGACGGTATGGCCGCTGAACGTATCCGCGAAATAATTCGTGAGTCGCACGGCCTGCACAGGCGTGATTTAGCGCCAAACGCGGCATATCTTAACCGAGCCGCTGGATGAAAATCGCGCTGGTCGCTAACGATTTTTCTGCCTGCCGGGTAAAGATCTGGCGACTGGCTTGCCAATTGTTCGGATACACGGCGGTTGATCTTTACATGCTGAATCCGATTCAGGCGCAAACCGGCTTGGAGGCAGAAAAATGTCACCGCTGGACACGGAATAATCTCGATCAGCTTGCGCGCGAGGTGAAGACGCATGATGTGATTCATGTGTTTTGTGATGCTACTGATCTGGCCGCCAAACTGCTACAGCTAATCCCTGATCGGAACATCATCGTTCATCGTCACGACATCAGTAGTTTGCGCGGTGTTGATGATCCCACCGAGCCATGGGTGATGGCGCACCCGAATACGCTGATTGTGGTGACGAGCCCGGATCATGGGCAGTGGCTGCAGCGCTTTTGTCCTGACAAGACGATACATTTCATCCCAAACTATCCGCTACGTTCCGAGTGCGACGGGGATATCATCGGTAAAGCTAAACAACCGCGTATAAACGGCGTGATGTACTACGGGGGCTTGGTGAGTGATCCAGGTACGACCGGTACCGGTTACCGTTTTTATTGGCCGCAGTGGTCTGTGTTGTGTCGCGCCGGTATTGATGTACATGTTTACCCCAAGCGCGCGAAATTGGAAGAGCTTAGTCGTGTCTACCGGCTACTGCCTGGTTGTATTTTGCATCCGCCGGTGGCTGCAGATGAGATTGTGCCGATACTTGCCCAATACGAGGTCAGCTTCATAGGCTACAACGACCATGGCGTTGACCCTATCAAGCATGACTACGCGATGAGCTGCTGGCCGAATAAGGCGTTTGACCCGATCGCTGCCTCCACGCCGCTACTCGGTTATCGCGCCGGTTCGACAGCATCGCTATGGCATGGGGTATGGGGTGTTGAGGTCGAGCGCGACCAAGATTTGGTAGAGGCTTACCATGCGGCACGGAATCTCAAGCCCGATTGGGCGGCGCTACGCGAGTCTCACACACTGGATCAATTTATTCCCACTCTGACAGCGTTGTATCGGTCCAGCGCTGACAGTCTTCATTAACGGTTTATCTGATGGCTCACCACCCGCTCACCTTTGTCACATATTGCACACCCGGTCGCTTCGAGGAATTAGCCGACGATCTGGCAAAAAGCTGCGAGGCACGTGGCTACCGAGTTATTGTGGTGCCAATTGCGAAGCAGGGGCAGGGCATGAATTTTTACGGCCACGCCATGACCAAATGTCTGCCAGTAGTCGATCAGGCACTGTGCGACGGACCAGTTGCTTTGGTCGATGCTGACCATTTGCTGGTGGGCGATGTGCCCAATACCATCTGGCCCGGTCCTTGGAAAATCGCTGCGATCAATCGTCGAGGCGAGCGTGACATGGTGCAGATCTATGGCGTCGCACAAAATTACCTTAGCTCAGTCGTAATTCTGAATCATGAGGATGGCGACTTTGCGCGAATGTTCATGCTCGAGTGGACGCGGCTAACATTCGAATTTGGTTTAGCCCCAAGTGGTCATAAGATGGCTCAGGTGCGCGATGATTTTTACCGAGAAAATCACTGGAAAGCGAATTGGTTCTGCGATCAGGCAGCACTTAATCGGTTGATCGAGCGCATGAATGCAATCTCGCCGGAGTGGGTCCAGCAGCTGCCGAAAGAGGCCTGGTCTGCTCGCAAAGCTGATTCGTCGGCGATTCTGGTCCACTTCAAGGGCGTGCGTAAAAAAGGGTACCAGCTCGATGTCTAAGCAACCGCTCCGAGTTGCGCTTTACCCTTGGATTACCTCGATCAAGGGTAGTATCGAACGCATCGCCGAATTGCTTGAGTGCGATGAGATTGCTATTCAGGTGTGCAAAGATATGCCAGATTGGGAGCAATTCGATGGTGCGATTCTGAACAATGATTTCCGTCCGTTGCCGATCCCCCGAATCACCTATTTAACCGGGATGACGGTACGTCGCGTACTTGCTAATCCGGAATACACTCGTGCAAGATTGAAGCAGCCGCATCACCGTGGGGTCTGGACTAACAGTAATACCGCTGCAGTCGTGCTCCATGATGTAGGTATAGATGCTAGCTGTCATTATCGCCCCTATCCGGTCCACGTCTCTGAGACCCCGCCGCCGCTCCCCGTCGAGGCAAGAGTGCTTTGGTACTGGAAACCCGACTGGGCCTATTGCAGTGGTCTGGATGAACAAATACTCGAAGCTATGCTGGCAGTCGCCAACGCGGGTGTCCAAATCTGGGTAATCAGCAACAAGGGTGCACCGGTTCGCGGCTTGCCTGAGCATCCGCATATTCAGGCGTTAGGGCGCTGTAATTTTCGCGAGGTGCTGCCACAGGTCAGAGGAATGGTGCGACTGACCGGAGATCTGGATTGGGGCCGCAGTAACTTCGATGTGGTCTCTGCCGGGCGCTGGACTTTCAACCTGAACGCATGGGAGTTTGCTGCTGATGATGGTGTGTTCAAGCTAGCTGGCCCTAGTGGTGAGCAGCGCTACCATGTCATGAGCGCCGATAGCGTAGTTGATGCTGTCCCTAAAATCATTGAGCTGGCACATGCTCAGCATGATATCCATGCAATTCACCGATACGCCAGCGCCATGTTTGAAGAAGGTCGTTTGAGAGCTTATTGGCAATCTGAGATAAAAAGGGTATTCCAATGACACGACAAGAGTTCGAGACTAAGTTTTGGGATTTATGGTTTGAAGGGCAGACCGAAAAAGAACGCGCTAAGCCTTGGCTGCCGAGTAAGCGGCCGCATCAAATCCCGCATGAATTCCTCGAGTGCCTATGGCTGTGCAGCTCGGTGCCAGTGCCGCTGGTGCTTGAAATCGGCACCATGGGTGGTCATCAGAAACGATTCTGGCAGCAACTGCTGAATGCCGACTACATTGGTATTGATATATCGGAGGAAGCACCAGCAGATATTTATGGCAACAGTAGCTTGCCCGAGACGCGCGATAAGGTTTTAGAAATCTCCGCCGGGCGCCGCCCAAATATAATCTTCATTGATGGTAATCATTCATACAAAGGGGTGAAAGCGGACTGGGATCTTTGGCACACTGAAGTCGACCACCCCGGTTTTATTTGTTTCCACGATACCCACCATGACCACGCCAAATATGCTTCCGGCCCTGTCGAGTTATGGCAGGAGATCACACAAGACCGGCAGTTTTTGAGTTGGGATATTTTTTTCAAAGTGGATTATCTGCCGCGTACCCCTACCGGTGAATCCAAGCAGTGCGGCATAGGCGTGATCGCCTTTGCGTAAGCACGGTCAACGCGGCGCCTTAGACGGCACTCAGTAAAAATTGGAGCTTCTTGAATCAGCGTACTCGTTACAAGCCACTACCCGAATGATGCAAGCACAGACACAAATTGATGCCGGACTCTCCGCACTTGACGCGCTACAGTTAGCCGAACGGCTCGCGGCTGGCGAGGCCATCGGTGAGCGGGTGGCGCTCTCTGTACGATTGAAGAACGCCTGCCGGTTACACGAAAAAAACGGTGCTGATGATATCGGTGGCATACAAATCAACGCTGAACTGTATGTCACCAGCGCGCGCTGTCTGCGGATCATCGGTGATCTGCTGACGGCACAGGCTGTTGCCGAGCGTGGCCTGCTGCATCACCCCGCGCATGTGCCCTTGATCGATGAGCTCGTTGCAGTCCATGAGGCATTGGCGTTACGCTACCGTGAGGTCGCGCAGCGCTGTGAGGCGGCCGTTATCCCCCTTGGCTCGGTACAGTTAGGTAGCGATGGTCACTAAGCCCGAACCTGCGACCTGTGTGGTTGGCTTAGGTTTTATCGGTCTGCCAACAGCGGTCTTGATCGCTAATGAGCAGATGCCGGTGCTTGGGGTCGATATCAAAAAAGAGGTGGTTGATCGCGTTAATGCGGGAAGTTTGCATTTCGTCGAGCCGGGTTTGGAATCCCTGTTGCAGCGCGTTATTGCCAGTAAGATGCTGCGAGCTTCAAACACTCCCGAGGTGGCGGGTGTTTACCTGATCTGCGTGCCTACACCCACGCTGCCCGATCATCGGCCCGACCTCAGCTATCTTGATGCTGCTGTTACCTCGATCGCGCCGGTACTGAGGCGAGGCGCCGTGCTGGTAATCGAGTCGAGTTCCCCGGTTGGCACCACGGAAGGTATACGCGACCGGCTAGCTGAATTGCGCCCCGACCTGCAGATGCCTTATCGTGATGGCCCGAATGCTGATATTGCGATCGCCTACTGCCCCGAACGCGCGCTTCCCGGTCGCTTGGTGGACGAGATCGAACACAACGATCGTGTAATCGGTGGCGTGACCGCCAACTGCTCGCTCAAGGTGTTGGCGTTTTACGAGCGTTTCGTGAAGGGTCGCTGTTTTACCACCAACACGCGTACCGCCGAGTTGTGTAAATTGGCTGAGAACGCCTATCGCGATGTGAACATTGCCTATGCCAACGAACTCTCGATGATCTGCGACCGATTCGATCTAGATGTGAAGGAATTGATTCTGCTGGCTAATCTTCATCCGCGGGTTAACATCCTGCAACCCGGCCCCGGTGTTGGTGGGCACTGTATTCCGGTGGATCCCTGGTTCATTATAAATAGCGCACAAAATGAGTCACGTTTGATTCGCTCAGCGCGTAATGTAAATCTCAGTAAAACCAAGTGGGTGATTGAAAAAATCCGTAACCATATTCGCCAGCGTATGCAGCGTGTCCCTGGCCAAACTGCCAAAGAGATTACGGTTGCGTTTCTGGGGATGGCGTTCAAGCCGGATATCGATGATATACGTGAAAGTCCCGCGATTGAAATCGCACTCGAGGTAGCGCAGTCTCATCCAGGGGAGGTCTGGGCGGTAGACCCATTTGTGACGCAACTACCCGCCTCGCTGAAGGGCCGAGTACAGCTGAAAGAATTGGCTTTCGCTCGGACAAAGGCTGATATTGTAGTGCTGCTGGTCAGACACTCCGCTTTCTTGGGTGTGGTTACCGAGTCCGAAGATTTTCTTGATTTTTCTTGATCGGCTTGGGTGTCAGACCTTGAAGTAATCGCGATACCAGGCAACGAAGTTACTTAGCCCTTCAGCGAGCGATGTTGTTGGTCGGTAGCCGAAATCTTTTTGCAGGTTGCTGACGTCGGCGTGCGTGTCATCCACGTCGCCCATCTGCTTTGAAAAGAATTCCAGCTTGGCTGGTACGTCCAGCGCTTCCTCAAGCGTGCGGATCATATCCATTAGTTCGACCGGATTGCCGTGCCCAATGTTATAGACGCGCCAAGGTGCGGTGCTACTTGCTGGTGATGGATTGCATGCGTCCCAACTAAGCTGTGATTTGGCAGGACGATCTATGACTCGGACTACCCCTTCGACGATATCGTCGATGTAGGTGAAGTCACGCTGATGATGACCATGGTTGAACACCGCAATCGGCTTTCCCTCAAGGATGGCGCGGGTGAACTTGAAATAAGCCATGTCCGGTCGACCCCAAGGCCCATATACGGTAAAGAATCGCAGTCCGGTGCATGGTAGGCCGAATAGATGACTGTACGCGTGCGCCATTAATTCATTGCTTTTCTTAGTGGCGGCGTACAGTGACAAGGGGTGATCGACGCCGTGTTGCTCGGAGAATGGCATCCGTTCATTGGCGCCATAGACGCTGGAGCTACTCGCGAAGATCAAATGCTCCACCGCGTGGTGTCGGCAGGCTTCAAGGATATTCAGGAAGCCAACGATATTAGCCTCAATATAGGTATTAGGATGATCAATCGAGTAGCGTACGCCTGCCTGTGCTGCCAGATTAACAACGCGAGCAGGTTTTTCTGCGGCGAATAACTGGTTGATCGCATCCCGGTCTGCTAAATCAATTCGGTAGTGCCGATAACTGGGGTATGTTTCAAGACGCGCTACACGTGCGGCCTTCAGCTGCGGGTCATAGTAAACATTGTGGTTATCGATACCAATCACGGTATCGCCACGAGCCAGCAGCCGTAAAGCAACCGTTGAGCCAATGAAGCCCGCAGAACCCGTCACGATCAACTTCATTCTCAATCGCCTCCGAATAAATCTCGCGTGTAGATCTTATCTTGCACATCGGCGAGCTGTGGAACCTGCCGGTTGGTAATAATCAGATCAGCCAGCTGCTTAAACTGGTCAAGGTTATTGATGACGCGAGAATTGAAAAAATCAGACTCGCTGAGTAGTGGCTCAAAAACAATAACCTCGATGCCTTTTGCCTTAATGCGCTTCATGATGCCCTGAATTGACGAGCTTCGGAAGTTATCCGAGCCTGCTTTCATGACTAGCCGATAGATACCAACGATTTTCGGTTTTCGCTGAACAATCTGCTCTGCGATATAGTCCTTGCGAGTAGCGTTGGAATCGACGATCGCTCGTATCAAGTTATGCGGTACGTTATGGTAGTTGGCTAGTAATTGCTTTGTATCTTTCGGAAGACAGTAGCCTCCGTAGCCGAAAGAAGGATTGTTGTAGTAGTTGCCGATGCGCGGATCAAGGCAAACGCCTTCAATAATTTGACGGGTATCGAGCTGGTGAGTCATGGCGTATGAGTCGAGCTCATTAAAAAACGCAACTCGCATTGCCAGAAAAGTATTAGCAAAAAGCTTGATCGCCTCTGCCTCTGAGCTGCCGGTGAGGACCACCGGAATATTTCTTGCCAGCGCACCTTGTTGGAGCAGATCAGCAATTTTTTGGCCGCGTTCTGAAGATTCACCAACTACAATGCGCGATGGGTAAAGATTGTCATGTAATGCTTTACCTTCACGTAAAAACTCGGGTGAGAAGATTAGGTTAGCAATACCTAACTCAGCACTAATTTTGGCAGTGTAGCCAACCGGTACAGTTGACTTCAGTACCATTAGAGCGTTTGGGTTGGTCGCAAGAATTTGATTAATAGCAGCTTCAACATGTTGCGTATCAAAATAATTTGCCTTAGGGTCGTAATCAGTTGGGGTGGCAACAAACACGACCTCTGCATCTGAATACGCCTCCTGTGGGTTTTGAGTTGCGCGTAGATTCAGTGCTTGTTCGCGCAGGTACTGCTCGATGTCAGCATCGTCGATCGGCGCGTGCCTGCGGTTGATAGCATTGACCCGCTGTGGGTTGATATCTAGGATGACGACTTCATGCCGCGACGCTAGCAGTACACCAATGGATAAGCCGACATAACCGGCACCGGCAACGGCGATTTTCATGAAGGGAGGTCCTTGTTCTGATTGGATGCAGTCGTATTGCGTTCACATTGTATTTGCCGGATTGAAAAGGGTAAAAATTACTAATTTGATATCTCCCTCCCCGGGGGTGATACTCGATTTTTATTGCGGTAAACTTGAGCAGTAGCTTCCTGAAGCCATTTGCGCGATGTCCAGCCGCTGGCCACGTGCACCACTGGAGCATGGACAATGAATATCGTAGTCGATCAGCCTTCAGTAAATCCGGCGGCCGCGTCGTTGGCCAAGGTCCCGGCGTTGCCGGCGCCCTCCAGCAGTATGACGCCGCAGGCGCTAAAGGCCGCCAAGGTACAGGGCATGCTGACTCCGCCGCGGGCGCCAGTCAATGTGCCTTCGCCACGCGCCGAGTTGCCCACTGACGCTGAGAAAATGGTGGAGCAGTACGAGCAAGTAGTGGATCAGCTCAATCGTCAGATGCAGGCAGATAATCGTAACTTGCGCTTCGGTGTTGATCGCAGAATTAACACCTTCGTCATCACTGTGACTGACAAGTCGAGTGGCGATGTGGTTCGACAGATTCCGTCCGAAGCGGTTGTGAGGGTTGCGCACTCGATCGAGGACCTGAAAGGCGTGCTGTACAACGCGAAAGCGTGAGGCTACGCTACGGTCGTCTGCCGACCGCGCCCTTGGCTATGCCGTCACACTATCTGTTCCGATGATACGGGTACTGCTCCTTGGTGCCACAGGTACCATCGGACAGGCGGTCGCACAGGCGTTGGTCGAATGCGGTTACCACGTTATCTGTCCGGTGCGAAAAACAGCCGGGTTCAAGGGTGGGCTGGGTGAGGATCGAATCCAGACGCTACTGCCCGGTACCGATCTGCGATTTCTGGTTAATGACCTGCAGGTATTCACTAGCGCCGAGTCACTTAAACAAAACCAAATTGAGGTGATTGTTTCCTGTTTGGCTTCTCGCACCGGTGCACCTGCCGATGCATGGAAGGTGGACTACGGTATGCACTCGGACATATTGCGGCAGGCTTGCCAAGCAAGTGTTCGGCAATTTGTGCTGTTGTCCGCCATTTGTGTACAAAAGCCGCTGCTGGCGTTTCAATACGCCAAACTCGCGTTTGAGCGCGAACTGATCGAATCCGGGTTGTGTTACAGCATCGTGCGACCGACAGCGTTTTTCAAATCTTTGTCGGGTCAACTGAAACGCTTGCGCGAGGGCAGACCCTTTTTGCTGTTTGGTGACGGTCGGCTTACTGCCTGTAAGCCGATTAGTGACCAGGATCTGGCAGGTTATATGGCCAGCTGCATCTCGGACTCCGATAAACATAATGCTGTTTTGCCGGTCGGCGGCCCGGGCAACGCCATAACGCCGCTACAGCAGGGCGAGTACTTGTTCAAACAACTAGGAATAACACCGCATTACCGGCATGTGCCAGTCACGCTGATGGACTTGATTATCCAAAGTTTGTCGTTAGCAGGTTATCTGATCCCCTCACTCAGAGACAAGTCAGAGCTTGCCAAAATAGGTCGCTACTATGCGACTGAATCGATGCTGCTATGGGATGAAGCTAGCGCGAGTTACGATGCCGAAGCCACGCCATCGTACGGCAGGCAAACTTTGTTTGAATACTATGACCGGCTGATATCGGGTAAAGAGCAGGTCAAGCTTGGTGATCATGCGATGTTTTGATCAGCGGCGCTGAACAAAACGTGCCGGTATCCCGCAATCGCTGCGCACGCTAACCCGCGACACTGGGAAAACCTGCTCTGGATTCATCGGTTTAACAAAGAACCGACGCAATACTTCACACAAGATCAGCGTTGCCTCAAGCTGCGCAATCATCGCACCGGTGCAGGCGCGCGGCCCTAGCCCGAACGGCATATAGCTGCCGGCCAATGGGGCGTTATCTTGGTCGATAAATCGTGAAGGATCGAAGCGATCAGCGTGCGACCAAAACCGATGGTGGCGATGCACCAACCAAGGTGAGGCGACGATGAAGCTATCTTTGGGAATGCGCAGCTTGCCGAAATGATCTTCACGCATGGCGCGTCGAGTAAGAAACGCTACCGGTGGATAGAGCCGCATGCTTTCCCGGAAAACCGCACGGGTTAGTGGCATTTGCTTGAAATCTGAGTAGGCAAATGGTTTGTCGGTGAGCTGCTGATCGATTTCAGACTGCACTTGCGACAACCAATAGGGCTGCTGCGACAAAACAAAAAAGCACCAGGCGAGTGCACTCGCGGTTGTCTCATGACCCGCCAGAAAAAATACAGCAAGCTGATCGATTAGCTCACTACGCGAGAACGCGTTTCCTGCAGCATCCCGCGTATCAATCAGTGCCTGCGTGAAGTCGAAAAAAACCTTGCCTTCGACAAGCTGCGTCTCACGCTGTATTAACAACTGTTCGATGGTGCCGCGAATCTTGCTTGCTTCTTCTTTCAATACGGGCGACAGCGGTTCAGGTTGTGCCGGATCACTGGCGAGCACAACGCGCAGATTGAATTGCGGGCTATGGTGCTGGAAACGTGTGAATGCATGGTAAATCGTTGTCGCAGCTTCGCCTTCAATCGCTTGTGAAAACAAGATTCTGAACATCACGTCGGCGGTCACACGGCTGAGTTCTGACTCCAAGCTCACTACGTGATCGTTCGCCAGCGAATCTAAGCGCTCAATCCAGTCTTGCACTGCACTTAGCATTTTCGGGAATAGTGCTTCAAGCCGCATTTGCATGAAGGCGGGTTCCAGCATCTTGCGGTCGTGTTCCCAGCGCCTACCGGCTGACAGCAGCACGCCGTCACCGAGCAGCGGCGCCAGTGTTGAGATCATCAGGTCGCTTTTAGGGTAAGACTCCCGATCTTCGCTGAACAAGCGTCGAAGCGTCTCCGGATGGTTAACGATGAATACCGGGCGTTTCCCAACGGGTACGCTGACAACGTCTTTGGTGTAGCAATCCTTGGGCAAGGTGAATAACAAATCCGGCGAGCGGCCAAGCAGCAACTGCAAACCAATGCGCAGGTTCGATCGCAGCGGTGGCGCAGGTGGCCGCCACAGTGCGGTATCAGCAGGCACCGGTAATGTCATTTTGATTGTTTGGGTAGTGCGTATTAATGGAGCGCAATGATCAAGGTAGATGCTCGAGGTCGGTGGCCATTTGCTACAAACACGGCTGACGCTATTTTGTTGATGCGATTAACTCGATTGCGCTGCATTCAGAATCAGGTGCAGCAAATGGTCGAAGTCATCCACCGCTTGAAATTGCGGAAATTGTGCAATCACATTCTGCGGCGCATGGAACAGGAAGCCGGTATCGGCTTCTGCCAGCATAGTGGTGTCATTAAATGAGTCACCGGCGGCAATCACCCGGTAATTCAAACCCTTGAATGCAGCAACTGCTTTGCGTTTTTGATCGGGTATACGTAATTGGTAGTCGGTGATTCGATCATTTTCGATAATCAGCGTATGGCACAGTAGGGCCGGCATGCCCAACTGACGCATGAAGTGTGACGCGAATTGCTCGAAGGTGTCGGACAGGATCACGACCTGAAACTCGGCCCGCAGCTTGTCCATGAATGACTTTGCGCCATCGAGCAGTGGCAGGGTCGCAATCACCGACTGAATATCCGACAGCTTAAGGCCGTGCTGATCGAGCAGCGCGAGACGGCCTTTCATCAGCTTGTCATAGTCAGGCTCATCGCGCGTCGTACGGCGCAGCTCGGCAATCCCTGTTTTTTCGGCGACGGCAATCCAGACCTCCGGCGTCAGTACGCCTTCCATATCCAGGGTAA
>Ga0078894_10002955_pt1 | contig 12858 bp, 10 predicted proteins | sample LauGreSu1BDMLBSD_2_FD_67506 | JGI IMG/M metagenome (GOLD analysis project Ga0078894, IMG submission 67506) | Freshwater lake microbial communities from Lake Michigan, USA - Su13.BD.MLB.SD (version 4) (version 4) | ecosystem: Environmental > Aquatic > Freshwater > Lake | place: Lake Michigan...
ACATTGCGGCGATTCCGGACAAAGAGACCCGCGTTCCCTACAAAATCATGAGCTTTGATATTGAAGCGAGCTCTTCTCACGGAGATTTTCCTTTGCCACAGAAAACGTACAAACGGCTCGCACAGAGTCTGGTCGACATCTTTCTCAAGAATTTCGCGGATACGAACGCCGCGAATCCGGCGACGGTGGCCGCGCTCATCAAACGCGTCATGGCCACCGCATTCGGTCATGCCACACTAGATGATGTGGATTTGGTCTATCCCAAACGGACGCCCACAAAAGAACGCATTGCGAATCTAGTGGAAATCCTTCTAAACACGCCTCTCGATGATATGGACCATCTCAGTTCGGACGGAGAGGACAAGAAACAACTGCTTTCCATCGGCGCGATATTCGACAAGATGAGAACCGCGGATTCCGGAGGTGGCGGCGGGGAGGACGACGATTCCGACGCAGAAGCGGACACAACAGAGGCATTGGACGACGCCGACGAAGAGTCGAGAGGAGGTGGAGTATATCGGTCCGAAGTTCGTGTGGAGAGAACCTGCACTATTATTGACCTCCTGATTTCCGACAAATATACCCGTGATGCGAAGATAACGCGGGTAGATGAAGCCCTGACGCTCTTATTCCCTCCTCTCAAAGGCGACGAGGTGACCTTCGTAGGCTCGACATTCATGCTTTGTGGCGAAAAAGAACCCTACATGAATCACTGTTTCGCAGTGGGGGATTGCGACCCCGTCGACGGCGCCGTCATCGAAACCGCGGCCACGGAACGCGAAATGCTCATAAGGTGGACAGAATTAGTGTGTAGAGAAAACCCCGACATCATCATCGGCTACAACATCTTCGGGTTTGATTATGAGTTCATGTTCAGGAGAGCCATGGAAACCGGCTGCGAACGCGCCTTCTTACAACTCAGTCGCAAATTGGGCGAAATGTGCATCAAGGAATCTTTCGCTAGAGAAGGCGACCGGGAACCTCCTCTCGATATTGAACACACGACCATTGCTCTAGCGAGCGGCGATTATGACTTGAAGTACATCAAAATGTCGGGGAGACTCCAGGTCGACATGTATATGTATTTGCGCCGGGAATACAACTTCGGGTCTTACAAACTGGATGACATGGCCTCTTATTTCATTAGCGACGACATCAAACAATTGCGTGTTGTGCATGACTCCGACGGCTCTGTCGAGACCCACCTCTACAGTAAGAATCTGATGGGTCTTCATGTCGGCGATTTCATCCACGTCGAAATAACCAGCTTCACCAGCGACTATTATGCGGGCGGACAGAAATTCGTCGTCCAAGATATTCTGTTGAATCAACCTCTCGATGCGGAGAATCCGGATGGCCCGAAAACGAACGTGGTTGTCATCAAGGGCGACCATTCGGCGCTAAATGGCCACAAAAATATCAAATGGGGCATGGCGAAAGATGATGTGTCGCCCCAGGACATTTTCCGGTTGAGCAAAGGAACCGCCGCCGAAAAAGCGCGCGTGGCGAAATACTGTATTCAGGATTGCAACCTGGTCCATCATCTCTTGAACAAAGTCGACGTCTTGACCGGTTATGTGGAAATGTCGTCGATTTGCAGCGTTCCCATCAGTTTCTTAGTATTCCGAGGCCAGGGCATAAAACTCACGAGTTATGTTGCCAAGAAATGCCGGGCGAAAGATACCTTGATGCCCGATTTGGAGAAGTCGGGCGCGAACGAAGGCTATGAAGGCGCCATCGTTCTACCACCCAAATGTTCCATGTATATGGACAATCCTGTTGCGTGTGTGGATTATGCTTCGCTGTATCCTTCGTCGATGATTAGCCAGAACTTCTCGCATGACAGCAAAGTCTGGACCCGGGAGTATGACCTGGAGGGCAATCTGATTGCGGAAACGGGAGAGAAAGACGGTAAAGGTCTCTACAAATACGATAATTTGCCGGAGTTTCAATACATCGACATCGAGTTCGATACTTTCCGGTATGTGCGCAAGACCCCTACTAGTGCGGCTGTAAAAACGAAATGCGGCAAGAAGGTTTGCCGATGGGCGCAATTTCCCGATAGAAAAGGCATCATGCCGAGTATTTTGGAGGAACTGCTGAAAGCCCGGTCGGACACAAGGAAAAAGGCGAAGACCGAACCGGACCCTTTCATGCAGAATGTTCTGGATAAGAGACAGCTGGGGTACAAGGTGACGGCCAATTCGCTATATGGGCAGTGTGGCGCTAAAACATCGACTTTCTATGAGAAGGACGTGGCCGCTTCGACGACGGCGACGGGTCGCATGATGATTACTTACGCTAGGAGGATTATTGAGGAGGTTTATGGGGACTACGAATACGACACAAAATGCTATGGGCCTGTTCTAACCAAGGCGGAATATGTGTATGGGGATAGTGTTGCGAATTACACTCCGGTTTACGTTAGGACCGCCGATGGAACCCTGGATATCTGCACCATCGAATCTCTCGCAGACAAATACGGAACTGCGAGAGGATGGGTACAATGTGTAGAACCCGGGAAGCAGACTAAGGAATTCTGCGAGATGCTTCCGGGAATAGAAACCTGGACTGAGAAGGGATGGACTAGGTTGCATCGGGTGATAAGACACACATTGGCTTCACATAAGAAGATGATTCGCGTTCTAACACACACTGGATTGGTGGATGTGACGGATGACCATTCACTTTTACGAGAGGACGGAACGGAGATTTCGCCGAAAGAAGTCAAAGTCGGGGATTCCTTGTTGCATAGTTCTCTTCCTTACGAATATTGTAATTCTGAACGTGAATGGGATATTGTCTTTTCGAAAGTGTTCGATACTCAGTTAGAAGCCGCAAATGCTTTGGCAAAATGTCCGAATATCCTCTCTATTATTGAAATTGCAATTAATAACTGCGAATCTAAATACTGCATCATAAACGAATCGCTAGTCCCCGCCAACAAGGAGCTCAATGCGATTCAAAGCATCCGCGAAATCGAATACGAGGGATATGTCTACGACCTCACAACAGAGAACCATCATTTCGCGGCCGGAATTGGTAATATTGTGGTCCACAACACGGATTCTGTATTCTTCACTTTCAATTTAGAGGACCCGAAAACGGGAGAAAAGGTGAGAGGCCAGAAAGCCCTCGAGATGACGATTGAAATCGCACAGGATGCCGCCGCTTTATGCACTCGTTTCTTGAAACCGCCGATGGAACTCAGCTATGAAAAAACCCTGATGCCATTCATCCTCTTAAAAAAGAAACGCTACGTCGGCATGTTGTACGAGACCGACCCGAAGAAGGGCAAATTGAAATACATGGGCCTCTCAATTAAGCGCCGAGATTCGTGTGATTATTTGAAAGACGTTTATGGCGGCATCTTGAATATCCTGATGAAGGAGAACGACATTATGAAATCGGTGGAATTCTTGAACCGATGTCTAGAGGAGCTAGTACAGGGTCGCGTTCCGATGGACAAACTCGCCATAACACGCGCACTCAGTAGTTATTACAAGAATCCACAGACGATTGCTCACCGTGTTCTAGCCGACCGCATTGGCAAGAGAGACCCGGGCAATAAACCGAAACCGGGTGACAGACTCAAATTCGTCTTCTTCGAAAACCCCGACGCCAAACTCCAGGGCGACAAAATCGAATTGCCGGAATATATTGTGGCGAACGGACTGAAAATCGACTACGCACATTACATCGTCAGGCAGCTCATGAAACCGATGCAGCAGCTTTACGGCCTGGGCTTGGAACAAATCTGGGAGAAACAGAAGAAACCTCTCGCCATCAGGACACATAAGAAGGAAGTGCAAGAACTTAGGAAGAAATTCCCCGACCAGGAAACGTTTGCCAAGAAACACGACGACTTTTGTTCAAAAAAGGTAAAACCCTTGTTATTTGATAAATGGCTGAATCAACTGCAGAACCAGCGGAATAATCTACAGGATATCTCGTCGTTCTTTGTCAAGTCGAAATAAAAAACGAAAAATATGATATTTGGACTGTAAAAATATTAAATAATATGTATTTTTATTGTATTATTTAATAACTGGAAATGGATACACCCCTTGAAAATATACAGGGCAATCATAGTATAAGACGGCGACTGTTATGTTCCAAATCATTTGCATTGGGCGAGAATGCTTCCTCTTTTCATAGAACCATTTCAGATGAGTCAATATCTTCCAGTTCCTCTTCCGACGAGGCGAATTACATAATTAAGGCGAATGTATGCCACATACTTTCCCGGGAATTGAATATACCTGCGATGCACTGTTGCGACGACTTGTGTTTACATAAGCCCCCCACAAAATATGGATTATGTAATGCCGATGCTATTATACCATCCTATTACCACTTACACAAAAATCCACAAAAAATGCAAAGTTTCGACTTTTACATGGTAATCAAAGACGATATTCGGAATTTCCGTCCTCTCAACAAATACCAATTTGAATATATCAAAAACACATTGTCGTCCGAAGACAAGGATGAACTGTTGCGCATATTCAATGAATCGTTGATTTCTCTGTGCGAGGATTATAAGAGCTAGTTGTTGCGAAGAACGCCGGACACGCGCTGCGCATCTATCTTATGGCGGCCAGATTTCTTCGTAGTTATCAGTTATCTGTTGAGTAGCAGAATTTTTCGTCTATTCACAGTGGCGCGGGGTTGATTTGGGTCGTCGCCAATTTTAGGCTGGTAGGCTTTGGTCGTCACAGAACACATAGAAAAATATACCAATGAGCCGATTATTGCGAAAACCGAAATCCCCTTTGCAATCCAAGAATCGCAATACCGGTTTGTAATAAACACTAATAATGTCATAAACAATATGTCGGCCAAAATCCGAATAGTGATTCCGAAAATACATACATGAAATACTAAACTTAGAATCGCGAGAACAAGAACAAATTTCGCTAAAACGCAAAGTTCCATAATTGTATATAAGACCCCGCAGAAACCAATAGGACAAAAAGGCTACACAATATATGAGTGTAGAGTAGAAATGGAGCCGATTCCAATGATTAAGGTGTCTTCTCGCAGATTCGAGAGTGCACCGCCGATTGAACCCCTGTCACCTGAAACCATGACAATGGACCTGCAAAATATCATGAAAGACTTCTCGGAGAATTCCGCATTCAGTAATAGAAATCTAATGGCAGTGGAAGAGTTCCGGTCATTCATGGACGATATTCCGGGTAAAAAACGGACATTTGCTCGCATCTTTAACAAATTTTTAAATAACTTGTTCGAAAACCCGGAAGGCCGCCTCTCGAATACGCAACGCGCATTTATTCTGTTGTATTCGATGTTCGAAGTATATCGTGTTATTATCAGTAGCTATCTGATTGTGTTTGTTCCACAGAGTTGCGACGGTTATTCGTGTACGATTCTGCAGAATTTACGGCCGAATGATAATCTGGAAATCGCGGCCATCACCATCAACTCATTCATGGCGCTTTATTTTGTGGCGTTATTCTCCATCGAGTTCATGCGCGAGAAGACGATACGCAAACACCTGATTCCAGACAAGGAGGCGACGACGGACAAAGTCTATCTGATTAAAATGTTGACGTTGATGAACTCGGAGCATCGAGAGGAGATTCTCCGGTGGAACAATGTGTACAGGACACATTCGCATACTTTGTTGGTATGTTTCTTTGTCAATGTGGGTGTCAGTTGTACCGTCATCTACAAGAATTACCTGAATAATACTACTGTGACGGTTTTCATAACCAACGCGCTTTTCATGATAAACCGGATACACAAAGCTCTCAAAATAACGTCTTCTGGAGAGTATAATATTTACTCGGCTTATCGGACGGATAGTATGCTGTATAACCGCGACAGAGATACTTGGCTGGAACGCCAAATGCAGGAATCCAATGTGCAGTGTGTGTAAATCGGTGTGAAAATTGAAACACTTTTTATTTGTGTTGAGAGGAAGACATTTCTCAACACAAGCATATTTGCAAACCTCTCAAACTCTTTTAAACCTTAAACCTTTAACAATGGACCGTTCTCGATTCAATAACATTTTATACGCAATCCAAGTTCTTGCCAATCACGATTTAACCGGACAAAGCCAGGAGGCGGCAATGCCTTACCTCCGCGCCATCAATTCCTGTGTGCAGAGTCTTCTCGAAGTCCACTGGAGAGACATGGGGGCACCCCAGCAACAGCAACAACCACCAGAACCTCATCTTGTGGAAGAGGCAGACGATGCCTCGGCACAATCACAGGTAATTCACAATGAAGACGACATGGCCATCTCTGACACGGAAGAAGATGCCGCCTCAGTACAAACACAGGTAATTAACAATGAAGACGACAATATGGACATCTCTGACACGGAAGAAGGAGATGTGGAGGAAGACGCCGAAGAGGAGGAATACGACGCCGATGACATGGAAGTGCAGCATTACACTATCCCCGAGGACCAGCGTTGGGCGGAACGTCTCCATCCGAATGTGAGCACGCGCCGTACTCTGCCTCTCGACGACGACTACATAAGAGCAACCGCAGTCGCGTTATCCGACGAAGAGATAGGAATGAGGTGCGTACACCCATGTCTCTATTGCGAAGAGACCCCGAATGTCACAGACATCTACACTACTAGTTGCGGCCACATGTTCTGCAAAGAATGCTACGTCCACTCTCAGCCCTATCCCTTCGCAAATATTCCTCATCGATGCCCTGACTGCCTGACCGAGAGCCCCCTGTTGTTCGAATATGTTGCTCAGAATAACCAAACACAGAATCAAATCTAAAAACAGAATCAAACCGAAAAAGACAGAAAAAGACAGAAAACTCACATAAAACCCAGAAACAAGTAAAAACCCTAAAGGCGGTAATACCCGCATTTTTTACTGGTTCCCAGAAAGGTCTAGAAGATGAGAACCCGAAGCGTCTAAAAAGATGTCTCCGAGGTTCAATGTGAATTCTCGTTCATACAATCCCGACGTTGTTCCATTCAAGGCGCTGGCAAATCCGGTAGCAAGTGTCGATATCAACGAATTCATTGCAGTGTCGGGTTCACTACCATCAAGTAAAAACGACGCAGCCAGGTTTACCACGTTTGAATCCGACTGTGCATTTCTGCGCCTTAACACCGGCCTACCACGACACACTGGACATTCCCGGTGTCGACCAAACCACTCTATAATCGCGGGTTTCGAAAACACGTGCCCACATCCATTCACACGCAATACTTCTTGACCGGGTTGAAAATAATCGAGTGTTATCGGACATTGCGTTTGCGCCGATGACGAGTCGAACACATATTCTACTGTGGCCATTTCGATTTCTTCGGCGTTGAATCCTCTCGGTCGCCGGTCATTCCACCGATTATTGTTAACCAAGTTTCGATTCGCAGTAAAAGTGTTTGTAAATGGAACCGAGAATCGCGTTCTTTCCAGAGGCTCATCCACGACGGCTGTGTCTTGCTCTATAATATTTAATGCAATTCGGACGTTTTCTTGGTAATCTTCCATGATATCCGATACTAGTCGGAGTCTTCTCGTGCGATAATCAACGCCGGGTAGTCTTGTTCCTCGATGCATATTCAATCAAACGAATATAGTTAAACACGAGAGGACGTTTATATAGATTCTATTGCTCCAAAATATGTCGCAACCATGTGGCATGGCAAATTTAGGGAACACCTGTTTTTTAAATTCCTGTATTCAACTTCTCAACAATATTGTCGAGATTCCGGATAAATGGGCAAAAGCCGCCGACAGTTCTACGCCTGACAACCTCGTATTCGCGGAATGGCTCGAGCTTCGTGCTGCAATGAAAGGCGGGAGAGGAGCCGTCATATCCCCCAACAAATTTGTCTACACGATTCATCATGTGGCAAAACTCAAGAACTTGGAATTGGGAACCGGTTTCGCGCAACACGATTTGCCGGAGTTTCTGTTGTTCATGATAGAATGCATGCATAACGCGAAAAAGCGGTCGGTTATAATGAAAATCAGTGGAACAAAGTCAAACGCAACGGATGATTTAGCACTGAAATGCTATTCCATGCTAAAAGAAAACTACGAACGCGGAGATTATTCCGAAATCGCGGATTTGTTTTACGGGGTTTATGTGTCGCGGCTTTCGAGTCCAGATGGCGCGATGACGCATTCGTTGAAACCCGAACCGTATGCTTTGCTGGATTTGCCGATACCGGATAGACCCCGGCCGTCCTTGTACGACTGTTTCGACGAATTTGTCGGCGATGAACTCTTGACCGGTTGGTTTAATGAGAAGACGCGTCGCACTGAACCCGTTCGCAAGAATATCGTGTTTTGGAATTTCCCGCGGATTCTGATTATAACGCTCAAACGCTTCTCGGCAAATGGCCGCATGAAAAACGGGGTTCACGTCGATTTTCCTGTAGAGGATGTTCTCGATTTGTCAAAGTATGCGGTGGGATACAAGCCTAAAACAAACAAATATCGGTTGATTGGTGTAGCGAATCATATGGGTGGGGTGAGCGGCGGGCATTATACCTCCTATGGACTGGACGTGGACGGCAAATGGTATTTATACAACGACGCGTCGGTACAAGAAATACGCAGTACGCGAGACATAGCGTCCCCCGCCGCATATTGCTTGTGGTATCGCAAAGAACAAGGGTAGTGGAAATATAATGAATTATATTATATTCAATCGATAATGAATGCGAACACGAGTGCGAAATCAACGGGAATGGAAATGAATGCGGACGATGTATTTAAAGTGTTCTCGCAATCCAACGTGGTCATCATTTTGTGGTTTTTAGCTATTTATTTTATCGTGTATTTGCTGTTGAGCATTTTCCGCGGGAAGGCCGACGCCAATAGCTCGGTGAGTCGATGGGTGGATATTGTGGCACTGGGTGCGTTGTTCGTGTATCTCGTCTCCACGTATTTTTCTAAAAACGAAGACGAGAAGAAAGAGATGTTGTCGGATTTGTACAAAAGCATGAAGACTTACATGAATAATCCTCTCTCGCTTATTTCTATCGGATTTTTCATTTTGACCCTTTACATTGTCATTTACATCTTGGCTATCCCGATGGACAGTAATAAACCGATTATTATTAGTCTGGTTGAGAATGGCGCGTGGCTGTTTTTCGTCATTGTGTTGATATCCACGTTTTTGAATTTTACTACCAATGTTTCGCTGACCGAGTTGTTGGACAAGGCGTCGAATTATTTGGGGAAACGCGCGGACGAAGTGTCGGAACCCACGTCTAAAGGATTGAACGCAACCGTGAATGTGGGCGGAACAACAAAAGGCAATGGAAACGCATCATCGTCTTCCTCATCGAGCACATTAGAACAGAATGAGGTGTTTAACATTGGAAATAACATGTATACCTACGACGACGCGCAATCTGTGTGCGTTTCCATGGGCGCGAGATTGGCCACTTATGACGAGGTGGAGACCGCTTACAATAATGGCGCGGAATGGTGTAATTATGGTTGGTCGGAAGGCCAAGCCGCCTATTTCCCTACACAAAAATCGACGTGGGCTAAACTACAGAAATCTCCGAAGATAAAGAATTCGTGTGGACGGCCCGGCGTCAATGGCGGGTACATTGATAACCCGGACGCGCGATTCGGTGTGAATTGTTATGGCAAGAAACCGAAGCCGAAACCGAGCGATTTGAAGGAACTCGGGGCGAGCAAAAATCTACCCAAAAGCCCAGAGGATGTCATTTTAGACAAGAAGGTGGCATTCTGGAAAGCGAATGCGGACAAGTTGTTCCAGATTAATAGCTATAATAATGATAAATGGTCGGCCTACTAAGCAATTCCGCTTGCGGTCGGGGAATTCAAAACATGACGGCTAGCGCCGTCATAAATTGATTCGTTTTTTGGCATTTGTTCGTGCTGCCATCAAATTCATCATATAATACCGGTTTTGGTTATTGCACATTGGGTTATAGTTCTTGTTTTTCTCCGTTGGATAAACAAGAACATGTTAGAGATTAGAAGGGGTGGGGAATAGGGTAGGTGAATGAATTACTGTTGTGCGGCCCATTGTCTCCAGCTAATTTGTTTTGCCGGTTCTTTCGGGGCCACTGGTTCTACCTCTCGTTCCTTGTCTAAATTGTCCCCCCGTCTGATAGCACTATCCACATACATCTCCTTCAGCATCTTCCCCACCATTGCCGACCCCTCATTCTGGTCAATCTGGTCTTGTTCTATCAACTCCAACACCCGAATCAACTTGACCAAAATAACCAGATTCAATTCATCCTTGACCAGCTTGTGAAACAAATCCGTGTAAAGCTTGTACATGAGCGGCGCCGCTTCTCTACACAACTCTTCGAATCCCTGGTAATTTGTCGCCCTTAATTCCTGGTTGGCCCGTTTCAACTTCTCAATATCGCGCAAACTATCGAGAAGAAGACCGCTATGTTTGACGCGCCGGATATCCTCCGTATGGTCCACATAGTCCTGGTTCTGCGCCAGCATCTTCTTCAAATTCAACCTCTCCTCTGCATTCATGATTTATATCAGAATCGAACCGGTGTGTTTATATGTGTTGCGCACGTAATAATCTATTATTTGGTTTTGCAGTGTAGTGTATACTTGTTCCAATGGACAATATTGCGTCGAATTTCAAAATCGCGTCTTCTCAGCCCGACGGATTTAGAGGAACGGCGGCGTCAGTGGCACCCGATAGACGCGGATTTATTATTGCAATAGTCGTCTTTTTATGTGTTGTCTACTACTTTCGCGAGTATTTTTTGTCATTGGCTAAGACGATTCGGAGCGGAGGAATCGCGGACCGTATTTGGTCAGCGCTTTATTTGACCTCGAAGGGAGAAGTCGCAACCACCTTTATTCCGGAGACTTCTTCCGTTGCGAATGCGCTTCTCTAATGACCGGTGTAATATTATAGAATAGGATGTTCAAAACGTTCATTATTGTGGCGCTGATTTTAGGCGTGTTTGCATGGTATCTGAGGTTTATGCAGGAAGCGTCGGAACTGGAAGGGTTTGAATCAGATACCACAAAAACCGAAAAAATCAAGAGTATCATGAAACGTGTGGACGAGGAAACCGAGATTTCAAACAAAAAGAAAGTGTCCTTCAAACAAGTCCGTTCCTTGGCCGGAGAAACCGCCGATAAATGGTCGATTTTTTCGTTATTTGATAAAACCACCTCAGCCGCAACAGAAATATTCAGTACGATATTAAAGACGTTCGTTGCCCCGTTTTTACACCGTATCGAGAGGATGTTGTCGTAAGAATTACTCCCGAGGGATTTTCGTATTACCCCCAAGGGATTTTCGTCTAATATGTATATAAAATGAAATTGGGAAAGAATATGATTGTTCTATTGGTCGCTCTAGCGGCGGCAGTTCTTGTATTTATGTTGTTGCCCAGTACCGATTTTACTCCTTACAGCCAAGGCAAGGCGTCCCATGGTAAGTATGAACCCTTTTCATTCCCTTCTGTATCTGGAAATACACAGACTTCCGGTGCGTCCGTTTTTATGGGAGCCGAGTCAATGGTCGAAGGCGCGGAAGGAGAAGGAATGCCGGAAGTGCCGACAATGCCGGCAATGCCAGTAGAAGAGGAAGAGGAGGAGAAAGAGGGCTTCGAATCTGCCGAGGTGCGTCTTCGCAATTTGCAGTGGGGGGCTTTGCGCGATTCCAACGTATTGGATAAGTTTAGTCAAGTCCAAAAGAATGGACAAGATGGTGTTGAAGGTTGCATTAGTTCCGGCCTCAGCAATTCAGGTGGATACATCTGCTTGACACCCGAATTGATTCAATTGTTGTCGACTCGTGGCGGAAATGCCACTGGCAATGATTCGCAAATCGGAGCACCTTCATTGTAAGCAGAACCGATAAATATAATACCACGATGTAGTGTTATATTTATTTTTAAAAGACATTCACACACACATCCGAATTAATCGGGCAATTGGTTCCATACCAATTCATGTATTTCAAGAATTCTCGGGGATTCTTCACTACATTCGGACTTCCCATCTCGGCCAATAATTTCCTGGCGTTCACCGTATCCATATCCGCAATTTCCGTCTCGATGGAATATATCACATTCAAGTCGGTGGTTACGTCGGGCTTTGTCTTGAGAGCCGATGTCACGGCTGTCAGGAAATCCGAATTATTGCGTATGGTTTGATGCGAATAAGAATGTCGATGTGAACGATGTGAAGAATGCCGATGTGAAGAATCATCCGAGTAATCTTTACTTATGACAGAACTTCCGGTCGTTTTGGCGTTTCCGGAACTAGAACCAGAACCCGTTTTCGTTTTTAACACAGCGGCTATAACGGATTTGTCCAGCTCTTGGTAATACGCGTCATAACTACTGAAGAATCCATCTTTCTGACTAAATGGTATCAAGGATATCAAACAAACTACGAGAAGAAGAAATCCTAAGAACACGATTTGTTTACTTAATTTCATTTTTTTCGGATTTCTATATTTGAACCGCATATTTTGCAACAAGAATTACCTACGTTATCCTCTGAATCCGTCGGAAAACAATTATGAGATTTTTGCGCATTTGTTATATTTGGTTTGCCAACCGCAACCATTGTTTCTGCATTTGGCTTTAGGTAGTGCTTGACATTGCGCCGCTGTAATACCTTCCTGATAGCCTTCTCTCTTTAAAGGTTGCACCCAATTCAACGAACCGAGAAACAATGCAACGAAAATAAACATGAGCAAACTAACGTTACGAGGGCTGACTATTCGCTTTAGGTCCATTTTGTGTTATAATATAGGCGAAGATGTCATGGATTTTGAACGCACCAAAACAGGAGGAGGGGGGAGGGTCAGAATGCGCGACGCCGACGGCGTCGTATAAAGGGAGGGGTCGTATAAAGGGAGGGG
>Ga0078894_10002956_pt1 | contig 12855 bp, 10 predicted proteins | sample LauGreSu1BDMLBSD_2_FD_67506 | JGI IMG/M metagenome (GOLD analysis project Ga0078894, IMG submission 67506) | Freshwater lake microbial communities from Lake Michigan, USA - Su13.BD.MLB.SD (version 4) (version 4) | ecosystem: Environmental > Aquatic > Freshwater > Lake | place: Lake Michigan...
TGGCTTTCTGTGGTTCTGGCACCAATCGCGCCCCAGCTGATCAGGTCACCAATGTACTGGGGTGAAATCACGTCCAAAAACTCGCTGCCCGCAGGCACACCAGTGCGGTTGATCTCGATCAGCAGCTGGCGCGCAATGCGCAAACCCTCGTCGATGCGAAAGCTTTCGTCCAAATAAGGGTCATTGATCAAGCCCTTCCAGCCCACGGTGGTGCGGGGCTTTTCAAAGTAGACACGCATCACAATTTCCAGCGTATCGGCGTATTTTTCACGCTCGACCTTCAAGCGGCGCGCATAGTCCAAGGCGGCAGCCGGGTCGTGGATGGAGCAAGGGCCCATCACCACCAGCAAGCGGTCGTCTTTGCCGGCCATGATTTTGTGCACGCGCTGGCGGGTCTTGGCGATCAAGCTCTCGACGGCCGTGCCAGCGATGGGAAAGAAGCGGATCAAATGTTCAGGAGGCGGCAACACGGTGATGTCCTTGATGCGTTGGTTGTCGGTTTGGCTGGTCTGGTCATTGATCGGTGCATAAGCATCATGCTTGGGGGTTTTCATCGAAGCTCCTTGGAAGCGTTTCTGATCGGGGCAACAGGGTATGGCAAAAAAAAACCGCCGGAGGCCGGCGGTTGGTTCGGGGTTCTAAGCGTTGTTTGCGTTCAGACCTCTCGACCGCCGGTAAAGCGTGAGAAGAAAAAATAAGCAAAGTAAAAATGCAAAGAAGCCATGCGCATTAATGTAGCACAGGCTTTTTGGCGCTTTGGGCCGCCGTTATGCGGTGCCGCCCACCGTTAAACCATCGATGCGCAAGGTGGGTTGACCTACGCCCACGGGCACGCTTTGGCCCTCTTTGCCACAGGTGCCCACACCTGGGTCCAGCGCCATGTCATTGCCTATCATGCTGACACGGGTGAGCGCATCAGGGCCATTGCCCACCAAGGTGGCACCCTTAACAGGGTATTGGATTTTCCCGTTTTCCACCCAAAACGCTTGGCTGGCAGAGAAGACAAACTTGCCCGAGGTGATGTCCACCTGACCACCGCCAAAGTTGGTGGCGTACAAACCTTTTTTGATGCTGGCGACGATTTCTTCTGGGGGCTTTTCACCTGCCAACATATAGGTATTGGTCATGCGCGGCATGGGCACATGCGCATAGCTTTCGCGTCTACCGTTGCCAGTGGGGGCAACACCCATCAGACGGGCGTTCAAACTGTCTTGGATATAGCCCACCAAGATGCCATCTTCAATTAGCACATTTTTTTGACTGGCGTGGCCTTCATCGTCCACATTGAGCGAGCCGCGTCGATCGGCGATGGTGCCGTCGTCCAGCACGGTGACGCCTTTGGCGGCCACACGTTGGCCAATCTTGCCGCTGAATGCGCTAGAGCCTTTGCGGTTGAAGTCGCCCTCCAGCCCATGGCCGATGGCTTCATGCAACAAAATGCCAGGCCAACCCGAACCCAGCACCACGGTCATTTCACCTGCAGGTGCAGGGCGTGCTTCTAAATTGGTGAGAGCAGAGCCAACAGCTTCGTCCACGTAACGGGTGAGGCAAGCCGCATCAAAATGCGCCAAACCAAAGCGGCCGCCGCCGCCGGCCGAGCCACTTTCACGACGACCGTTTTGCTCGACGATGACCGACAAGGACAAGCGGACCAAGGGACGCACATCGGCCGCCAAGGTGCCATCAGCTCGCGCCACCATCACCACGTCGTACTCGCTGGCCAATCCAGCCATGACTTGCACCACACGTGGGTCTTTGGCACGGGCTTGCTTTTCCATGCGCTCGAGCAACTGAACTTTGGCTGTGCTGTCCAAACTGCCGATGGGGTCTAGCCCGTGGTAAAGCTGACGACTGGGCGCGATGACCCTTGCCGGTACCTTGGTGCTGACACTCAAACCCGCCGAGGCGATGCTGCGAACCGTATGCGCTGCGTCCATGAGTGACGCCATGGAAATATCGTCAGAATAGGCAAAGGCAGTCTTCTCGCCGCTCACCGCGCGCACACCCACACCTTGGTCGATACTGAAAGAACCCGTTTTGACAATGCCCTCTTCCAAGCTCCAACCTTCGGAGCGGGTGTACTGAAAGTACAAATCGGCGTCATCGACTTGGTGGGCACGGATGGCCGACAAAGCTTGGGTGAGGTGGGATTCGTCCAAGCCGTAAGGCGTGAGCAGCAGGTTTTGCGCGATGGTCAATCGCTCGAGGGTAGGTTCGCGTGAAATCATATTGCCATTGTAGGAGGCGCCCAACAACCCTGTGCGCCACGGGTTGAGGTTTGGCTACGACTGCACCAACTGCTTGGCTTTGGCGATGGAGAGCAAAATACCAATGCCAAAGCCCAGCGTCACCATGGCCGTGCCGCCATAGCTGATAAAAGGCAGGGGCACCCCAACCACCGGTAAAAAACCACTGACCATGCCCATGTTGACAAAAGCATAGGTGAAAAAGATCAAGGTCACGCTGCCCGCCAGCAAGCGGGCAAACAAGGTCGGCCCCTCAAGTGAGATCGCCAAGCCCCTGAGCACAAGCACCAAAAATCCACCTAACAAAAGGATATTGCCCAACAAACCAAACTCTTCAGCGTAGGCCGCAAACACAAAATCGGTGGTGCGCTCAGGAATGAAATCGAGTTGGGCTTGGGTGCCTTGCATAAAGCCTTTTCCCCAAAACCCGCCCGAACCAATGGCAATCATGCCTTGTATGGTGTGAAAACCCTTACCCAAAGGGTCTCGCCCTGGATCCAACAAAGTACATACCCGCTGCTGTTGGTAATCCCTCAAAAAAGGCCAATCCATCCCTTTGACACATAAGCTGGGCTCGAAAATCACAATCAAAACAATACCGACAATACCTAAAACCAATGGCGGAATGATCAGCCACCAACTCAGGCCAGCGAGAAAAATCACATACAAGCCTGCTGCCATGACCAAGATGGCTGTGCCTAAATCGGGTTGCTTGACGATCAGAGCCACAGGAATAAGCAAGATCAGGCCACCCACAAAAAAATCCAAGGTCCTGAGCTGGCCCTCGCGCTTTTGAAACCACCAAGCTAGCATGAGTGGCATACCAATTTTCATGATTTCACTGGGCTGAATCACGATGCCCACATTCAGCCAGCGTTGTGCGCCCTTGCGGGTTAAACCAAACAAGGCCACGGCCACCAATAAAGCCAATCCCACGGTGTAAATGGGTACGGCCAAGGACATCATTCGTTGGGGGGGAATTTGCGCCACCACAAACATGATGATGCAGGCAATCAGCATATTTCGGCCATGGTCCAGAAAACGCTGCCCTTCGGAGTAGCCCGATGAATAAATGGTCAGCAATCCAACAACAGCCAGCAACAAAACCGCAAAGCCTAAAACAGTGTCAAAGCCTTTGACCAGCGGCGTGATGCGCTGAAACACACTGTATTTACCAAGTTGGGTTCCCATGGCCGAAGTTTATCGGAGCGCCATGGGAGAATCCGTACCCATGTATGCACTATATGAAGAAAGCGGGAAATTCCACACGGGACGGGTTTTGTCCGAGGCTGATGCGTCGGCACAACTTGAACTCGACAGTGGCAAACGCGTCAAGGTCAAATCCAACCAACTGCTGATGAAGTTTGACAAACCGCAGCCGACAGAATTCATGCTTGCCGGCAGAGCAGTCGCTTCCAGCATGGAAGTGGACATGGCCTGGGAGTTTGCCCCTGAAGAAGAATTTGGGTTTGCTGACTTGGCGCGTGACTATTTCTCTAAAGACGCCAGTCCCAGCGAGCAACTGGGCACGCTGTTTTGCCTGTTTGAGGCTCCTCACTATTTCCGAAGAGCCGGCAAAGGCCGCTTTCGCAAGGCCTCAGCCGACATCGTTCAACAAGCCCTCATCGCTATCGAAAAGAAAAAGCAACTTCAACTGCAAATCGCTGATTGGGCTCAAGAGCTTATACATGGTCGCTGTCCTCCTCCAGTGCAGGCGCAACTGTTCAAGATTCTCTTCAAGCCTGATAAAAATGCCCCAGAGTACAAAGCTGTGGTGGAAGCTTCTAAACAAAGCCAAACCGCGCCTTTGGTGTTGTTGCAAAAAGCAGGGGCCATACGCTCAGCCTACGACTTTCACTGGCAGCGTTTTTTGTTTGAGCATTTCCCCAAAGGGACGGCCTTCCCTTCACTTCAAGCGCCCGCCATCACCACGGACCTTCCACTGGCCAATCTCAAGGCTTACTCCATTGATGACTCTCAAACCACCGAAATTGATGACGCTTTATCGGTTCAAGGTTTGGGCAGCGACTGCATCACTGTGGGCATCCATATTGCTGCACCGGCTTTGGCACTCAAGCCTGGGGATGCCATAGATATATGTGGCCGCGTCCGTTTGTCGACGGTGTACATGCCAGGTCACAAAATCACCATGCTGCCTGATAGCGTGGTGCAGGCCTACACTTTGCAAGAAGGGCGCAACTGTCCAGCCTTGTCCTTGTACGTCAGCTTTGATGCACAAACCTTGTCTGTGCTCAATACCGAAACTCGCCTAGAGTTGGTTCCTATCCAAGCCAATATGCGACACGACCAACTCGACACGGTGGTCACCGAAAGCTGGTTGAGTAAAGAGGCCAGCGATGGACAAACCACCACAGTGGTCGCCATGCCCCATGCCGAATTGGCCTTCTTGTACCGTTTGGCAAAACATCTGAAAGCAGCGCGTGAAGTCGTTCGCGGTAAACCAGAAACATTCAACCGTCCCGATTACAACTTCCGCTTAGCAGCGGCAACAGATACGGGCCCGGCTGGAGATGAAACCGTGCACATCAGTGTTCGCACGCGCGGATCCCCGCTTGACCTCATCGTGGCTGAAGCCATGATTTTGGCCAACAGTACATGGGGCCAATGGCTGGCCAGTTTGGGCGTGCCAGCCATTTACCGAAGCCAAGCTTCAATGGCGCCTGGCATCAAAGTCCGCATGGGTACCAAGGCCTTGCCCCATGCGGGCATCGGTGTGCCAAGCTACGCATGGAGCACCTCGCCGCTGCGCCGCTACACGGATCTGGTCAACCAATGGCAACTGATTGCAAGCGTGCGCCATGGTGCTACCGCCGCACTGGCGGCCCCCTTCAAACCCAAGGATGCAGAACTGTTTGGCATCATCACCGCCTTTGAATCTGCCTACAGCGCCTACAACAGCCACCAAGCCAGCATGGAGCGGTTTTGGACTTTGCAATATTTACGCCAAAACGCCCTGAGCGAACTCGATGCGACCGTCATCAAATCTTTTCCTGGCGAACCTGCGCTGGCCCGCGCAGACCATTTACCGCTGGTTTTTTCGGTCATGGGTTCGCCAGCGCTTGAAAGAGGCAGTCGGGTACGGGTTCGTCTAGGGGATATGGATTTGATCGCCTTGGACATCCATGCTCAATTCATTGAATCTTTGATACAAACCCAGGAACTCACACCCAGCGAAGAAGATGAAGAGATGGCTGCTGGCCCACTCGCCATTGCCGTTGACTTAAATGATGCAGAAGAAACCCAAGCTGCGCCTTCGGGTGCATCGGGTTAACCGTTTTCTTGAACGAAGCAGATGCTTGTTGCCTTTTTCCATGCTGACAGACTTTTGCCCTTGGCCTTGGGCATTTCGCTGGCTGTACATGCGGTCGTGCTCGCCGTCAGACTGAGCCCACCTGAGGATATTGACCGTTTGATGCGCGACGCTGGCTTGGAGGTGATTTTGGTCAATACCGAGTCAGATGAAAAAGCCCCAGCCAAGCCCAAGGCGATTGCTCAAACCAATTTGGCGGGCGGTGGCGAAACCACGAATGAAAGATCAACCTCACCATTGATCAACTCCCCGACGACCCGATCTGGCCAAGCTGACAACCAAGTTCAGCAAAAAATTGCTGAAAAGGAACGCGAACAAGCCGAATTGCTGACCCGCACCAAACAAACTTTAGCCAAACTCAATGCCTCGCACAACACCAACAAGGATCCTGCGATTGAGCGGCAACGCCAGCAACTTATCAACTTGCTGGCTCAAATTGAAAAACGCATACAAGAAGAAAACGCACGGCCGCGCAAACGTTATGTCAGCCCCAGCACACAGGAGGCTTCATTTGCGCGTTACTACGACTTGCTTAGGCGCAAAATCGAGGCAAAAGGAACCTTGGACTTTCCTCAGTCTCAAGGCCAAAAGCTTTATGGTTCGCTGATCATGGTCATCACGATTGACACGCGCGGCCAAGTCATCTCAGCGGATATTTCTCAAGGCTCGGGCAACCCTTTGCTTGACTTTCATGCCAAACAGATTGCACGCAATGCTGGGCCCTATGGTGCCTTTAGCGACGCAATGCGGCGAGAAATGGACCAACTCGCCTTGGTTACGCGCTTTAGTTTCGACCATAACAACACTTTGCAAACCACTTTACAAGGCGAATGACTTTGCCTTCGCATCGACGTCATCCACTTTTACTTGCAGGTTTGAGATGGCTTGTCTTTGTCTTTTGGTGCGCTTTGGGTTTGCAGGTTTTTTTCGTCGCACGCATTGCGATGATGCGCTATGTGGACCCAGGTTCCACCGCTTTTCAAAGGTCTGAGTTGGGTCGTATCAGTCTCAAGTACTCCGCTGTTCGTTGGTCTCAGAAATGGGTGAACCGCCCTAAACTGCCAGTCCATATTCAACGTGCCGTCATTGCTTCTGAGGACGATATTTTTGCGTCACATACGGGAGTCCAGTGGGAGGCGCTTGAGCGCGCTTGGAGTAAAAATGCTCGGGCTGAGGCCAAAGCGCAAGCTAAAAATCAAACCCCTAAAGTGGTGGGTGGGTCCACCATCACACAACAGTTAGCAAAAAACCTTTTTCTGAGTGGCGAGAGAACTTTCTTTCGCAAGGCCCAAGAATTGGTCTTGACGGTCGTTTTGGAGCAATGCTTGAGCAAGCAGCGCATCTTGGACATCTATCTCAACAGCGTCGAGTGGGGGGAAGGTATTTTCGGTATTGAAGCGGCGGCCCGACATTACTATGGCCGCTCTGTGGGTCAATTGAGTGCTGCAGAGGCAGCGCGGCTGGCAGTCATGTTGCCTCGCCCCAAATACTATGAAAAATTTCCGCGTTCACCTTATTTGAATGACCGTGCCGCTACGATTTTGGCTCGAATGCCCCTGGTGGCATTGCCATGACAGAGGTGGTTCGCATTTTGGGCATAGACCCGGGCTTGCAATGCGTCGGATTTGGCGTGATTGACAGCACAGGCTACCAATTGCACTATGTGGCCAGCGGCACCATCACCACCACGCATTTGCCTCGCGACGATTTACCTGCCCGCTTGAATGTGATTTTCAATGGCATTGCGCAAGTGGTTGAGCGCTATGGTCCACAGGAAACAGCGGTTGAAATTGTGTTTGTCAATATGAATCCGCAAGCCAGTCTGTTACTCGGTCAAGCCAGAGGTGCTTGCTTAACCTCGTTGGTACAACAAGATTTGCCAGTTGCTGAATACACCGCATTGCAAATGAAAAAAGCCATTGCTGGACACGGCAAAGCTGCCAAAGCGCAGGTGCAAGAGATGGTAAAGCGTTTGCTAAAGTTGCCGGCTTTACCAGGACCCGATGCAGCCGATGCTTTGGGCTTGGCGATCACGCATGCGCATGCACGTCAAAGTGCAATCATGCGAGAAGGAGGTGCTAAAGCTACCAAGCAGGCGCGAGTTGGGCAAGACCGCGTGGTGCGCGCCGCTCGTCCTGGAAGCTGACGATTTCATAGGCCTGGGGTTGGCTGAGTAACTCGCGCAGCAAGCGGTTATTCATGGCGTGTCCTGAGCGAAACGCGCTGTAAGACGCCAACAATGGACGCCCTAAGAGATACAAGTCACCCATAGCGTCGAGTATTTTGTGTTTCACAAATTCATCGTCGTAGCGTAAGCCGTCGCTGTTGAGCACTTTGTAATCATCCATGACGATGGCGTTGTCTAAACCACCGCCCAATGCCAAGCCATTGGCCCGCATATGCTCAATGTCTTTTGAAAAACCAAAAGTGCGAGCGCGAGCAATGTCTTTGACGTAGCTACCGGTTTCCGTGTCAAATTCAACCCGTTGACCCGTGGCGTCCACTGCGGGGTGTTGAAAGTCAATTTCAAAGCTGAGTTTGTAGCCGTGGTAGGGCGAGAGTTTGGCCCATTTGCGATGCTCTGCCTCACCCTCCGTCACAGAGACTTCACTGAGTACACGGATGAAGCGTTTGGGCGCGTCTTGCAACACAATGCCTGCACTTTGCAAAAGAAATACAAAAGAGGCAGACGAGCCATCAAGGATAGGTACTTCTTCCGCCGTGATATCCACATACAAGTTGTCGATACCAAGCCCCGAACACGCTGACATCAGATGCTCGACGGTCAACACCTTCACGCCTTGGGCAGAAATAGTGGAGGCCAAACGCGTGTCGGTCACAGCAGTCGCTGAGACTGGTATTTCGACCGGATGACTCAAATCGATGCGTCTGAAAACCACCCCTGTGTCCGGGGGAGCGGGGCGCAGACACAGTTCTACCCGTTGGCCACTGTGCAGGCCAACACCAACCGCACGGGTAAGGGTTTGCAGAGTTCTTTGTTTAAGCACGCCTGGGATTTTAATCAGCTTGTTTGCGCAAGAATGCCGGAATTTCGTAGTTATCCATTCCACCTGAGGACATGGCATCCACTTTGGCCGCAGCTTGTGTGCGGTCACGTGTTCGCCACACGCTGGGCACATTGACATTGCCGTAATCGGCTGATGTTATTGCGCTTGTAGTGTTGCCGGCCATTGGACTGTTCTCAGTCATGGTGCTGCTTGGCATGATGGCTTGTGGGGCATAGCCTACGTTGTCAGTGCCCGTGCGTTGAATGACAGTCAGGGGAGGTGCGATGCGTTTACCTGCATGTGCCAAACCTGTGGCCACCACTGTGACGCGGATTTGGTCACCGAGCGATTCGTCATAGGCTGTGCCGTAAATCACATGGGCTTCAGATGACGCAAAGGCACGAATGGTGTTCATGGCTTCGCGAGACTCTGCCAACTTCAAGCCGCCTTTAGCTGCTGTGATGAGCACCAAAACACCTTTGGCACCTGTCATATCGACACCTTCGAGCAAGGGGCAAGCCACAGCTTGCTCAGCGGCAATGCGGGCGCGATCTGGTCCGTTGGCAGTGGCGGTTCCCATCATCGCTTTGCCTTGCTCGCTCATGACCGTGCGAACGTCCTCAAAGTCAACGTTCACCAAGGCTTCCACATTGATGATCTCGGCAATCCCGCCTACAGAGTTACGCAGAACGTCATTCGCATAAGCAAAGGCTTGGTCTTGGGTGACATCGTCGCCCAACACATCCAGCAATTTTTCATTCAACACCACAATCAATGAGTCCACATTAGCCTCAAGCTCGGCCAAGCCAGCTTCTGCATTAGTCATGCGACGACCGCCCTCCCAGTCGAATGGCTTGGTGACCACGCCAACCGTGAGGATGCCCATTTCGCGCGCCACGCGGGCAACAACGGGTGCAGCCCCCGTGCCTGTTCCACCACCCATGCCAGCAGTGATGAAGACCATATTGGCGCCTTCCAATACCTCACGAATGGTTTCGGTAGCAGCCTCGGCCGCTGACTGACCGCGCTCTGGTTTGCTGCCAGCGCCCAAGCCGTTATCACCCAACTGAATCACGCGGTGCGCAGAACTCACGCGCAAAGCCTGCGCATCGGTGTTGGCGCAAATGAACTCCACACCACGCACACCGCTCTTGATCATGTGCTCCACAGCGTTACCGCCGCCGCCGCCCACACCAATCACACGGATTTGGGTGTCAGAGCTAAATTCGTTTTTTTCAATCATTTCTATGTTCATTTTTTTCTCCAATTTTGTTTTGTCTGTTTAACCGTTAAGTTCAATCCATGTGTCATAAGTCTTCACTGATGGGCGGAGCTCCTCGAATACACGGTCGCCATCGACGGTGGTCGCCAAACAAACTGGATTCATATTGATGTAGGTAGGAAAAAAGCGTTTTCATCATCAGAAATTCCCCACAAACCAGTCTTTAACCCGACCCATAGCTGTTTTCATAGAGCCATTTTTCTGAGCCACTCTAAAACCTCGCAAACGCGCCAAACGAGCCTCTTCGAGCAAGCCCATCACTGTGGCCGCACGAGGGTGCGAGACCATGTCTGACAAAGCACTGCTGTAGCGTGGAACGCCGCGGCGAACCGCTTTCAAGAAGATGTCTTCACCCAGTTCGATCATGCCCGGCATCATGGCGCTACCACCGGTGAGGACAATGCCTGATGAGAGAACTTCCTCGTAACCAGAGTCACGCAACACCTGTTGTACCAATGAAAAAATTTCCTCTATCCGCGGCTCAATCACACCGGCCAAGTTTTGTCGGCTGAGCATTCTCGGACCCCTGTCTCCCAGCCCTGGTACCTCGACTTGCACATTAGGGTCAGCAAGCAGTTGCTTCGCAAAGCCAGACTCGACTTTGATGTCCTCAGCATCTTTGGTAGGTGTGCGCAGAGCCATGGCGATATCGCTGGTAATCAAGTCGCCGGCAATCGGAATCACTGCAGTGTGTCGAATGGCGCCATTGGTGAAGATGGCCACATCGGTGGTGCCTGCACCAATATCGACCAATGCCACACCAAGCTCTCGCTCGTCTGCAGTGAGTACCGAATGACTAGAAGCCAAGGGGTTGAGCATGAGTTGCTCTACATCGAGTCCGCAACGGCGCACACACTTGATGATGTTTTCTGCCGCACTTTGAGCGCCGGTGACGATGTGCACTTTCGCTTCCAATCGGATACCACTCATGCCAATAGGTTCTTTGACATCATGACCATCAATCACAAATTCTTGGGGTTCGACCAAAAGCAGACGCTGATCGGTTGAAATATTGATGGCTTTGGCCGTCTCAACCACTCGTGCGACATCGGCTGCAGTGACCTCGTGGTCTTTGACAGCCACCATGCCATGTGAATTCATACCGCGTATATGGCTACCTGTGATACCGGTGTAGACGCGCGTGATCTTGCAGTCGGCCATCAACTCCGCTTCTTTCAATGCTTGCTGAATGCTTTGAACGGTGGCATCGATATTGACGACCACTCCTCGCTTTAATCCGCTGCTTGGTGCTATGCCAAATCCGGCGAGCTTTAACTCTGCCCCAGGCAATACCTCGGCAACCACCACCATCACTTTGCTGGTGCCGATATCTAAACCCACCACCAAATCTTTGTACTCTTTTGCCATGGAAACCTCTGTGTGTTTACCTTGTTGTTGTTGAAGTCAGCGTACTTACCCCGCGCAAGCGCAAGGCATAACCATTCACGTGTCTCAAATCTGCCGCTTCCAGCGCCTGTGGTTGCCGGCCAAATCTTTGTGCGACCTGATCCAAGGTGAGTGTCATGCGCTCAACGCGCACCAGCACTTCATCGCTTGTGCCACGACCCAACTCAATTTGTGCGCCACTTTTAAGCTCAGCGCGCCAACTGCCGCGTGCAGTGAGTTCTAAGCCTTTCATTTGCAACTGAAGTTTTTCCAATTCGGGTTTCAACAATTCATACATTCGCAAAACTTGCGCAGACTCTGCGTCTGGACCGCTTAAGCGGGGCAAGTTTTCATCATCTAATTCACCAAAATTTGCGCTGAAAACTTCACCCTGACGGTTGAGCAAACGTGAGTCAGCGTCATTTCCCCAAAATGCTGCGGGTTGATGCTCTTCAAGTTCAACGCTGAGTCGGTTTGGAAACTCGCGTCTGACCAAGGCATGCCTCACCCAAGGAACATTTTCAAAAGTGGCTCGGGCTTGTTCCAAATCAACAGTGAAAAAACTTCCGCGCAACCGTGGAACAACATTGGCTCTTAAAGTGACAGCATTGTTGTGTCTCACATCACCTTGTACCGAAATGACAGACAGAGCAAACACGGGGTGTCGAATCACCCACCACAACAAGGCACTCACCAGCACCATGCTAAAAACCACCATCAGGATGACACTTGTGATGTTCATCAATCGAATATCCAACGCAACTGGCGTGTCTTCGCTCATGTGCATGGCATTTCTGGCTTTCATTGCTTGGCCACCGCTTTTCGCGAATCCAAGCTCGCGTTTGACAAAATCATGAGACAAAGCTGGGGGTATGAAATCCCAGCAGCCAACGCTGACATGGGTACCAGTGAGTGACTGGTCATTCCTGGGCTGGTATTCATTTCAAGAAGAAATGGCTGACGATCGCTTGCACGAACCATGATGTCCGCCCTGCCCCAACCACGACAACCCAAAGCACGGTAGGCAGCCACACTCAAAGCCTGAATTGTTTTTTCCTCATCTGCAGCTAAGCCACTTGGACAAAGATAGCTGACATCATCTGTGAAGTATTTATTTTGATAGTCATAAGCCCCCTGAGGCGCCACAATTTTCACCACAGGCAAGGCTTTGGCTTTGTCACCTTGACCAATGACGGGGCATGTAAGTTCCTCGCCCTCAATGAACATCTCGCACAACAAGTCGGGGTCATGGCTTGTGGCGAGTGCAATGGCTTGGGCAAGTTGCGCTTCATGCACGACTTTGGTCACGCCGATGGAAGAACCTTCATGCGGTGGTTTGACAATCAGCGGCAACCCCAGTTGCTTGCTGATATGGCTAATCTTTTCGGGGGTTTGCTCATTCGGCGGCAACCAAATGGATGGGGGTGTTGACAAATGCTCAGCTCGCCAAAGGCGCTTGGTCATTTGTTTGTCCATGGCGATGGCAGAAGCCATCACACCTGAACCTGTGTACGGAATTCCCATCAACTCCAAAGCACCCTGCACCGTCCCATCTTCGCCATGTCGGCCATGCAAGGCAATAAATGCATGGGTGTATTGCTG
>Ga0078894_10002957_pt1 | contig 12854 bp, 12 predicted proteins | sample LauGreSu1BDMLBSD_2_FD_67506 | JGI IMG/M metagenome (GOLD analysis project Ga0078894, IMG submission 67506) | Freshwater lake microbial communities from Lake Michigan, USA - Su13.BD.MLB.SD (version 4) (version 4) | ecosystem: Environmental > Aquatic > Freshwater > Lake | place: Lake Michigan...
ACCACCAAGCGGTCGGCCACAAATTCAATGTACTGATTCATCAGCTTGGAGTTCATCCCGATGAGACGGCATGGTAGCGCATCGCAAATGAATTCCTGTTCAATTGCAACCGCTTCCTTAACGATTTCGTGTATTTTTTGCTTGGGAAGTCGCTTGGCTTTGCCCGTTTTTTTATAAAGCAGTACCGCAAACTCGGTGTGCAGCGCTTCATCCCTGGAAATGAGCTCGTTGCTGAAGGTAAGTCCGGGCAGCAACCCGCGCTTCTTCATCCAGTAAATGGCGCAAAACGCGCCTGAAAAAAAGATACCCTCAACGCACGCAAAGCCCACCAGACGCGTCTGGAACGAGCTGCGCTTGTCGTGTATCCAGCGAATGGCCCAGTCCGCCTTTTTCTTGATGCATGGGAACGTTTCAACAGCGTTGAACAACCGGTCGCGTTCGGCGGTGTTGGTCACGTAAGCGTCAATCAGAATGCTGTACACCTCGCTGTGAATGTTCTCCATCGCAATTTGGAATCCGTAAAATGCGCGCGCCTCCGCCAGCTGGACGTCGCTCATAAACCGCATCGCCAGGTTTTCCAGCACAATACCGTCGCTGGCGGCGAAGAAGGCCAGTACCATGGATATGAAGTGGCGCTCGTCGTTGGTGAGTTCGGACGTCCACTGAATGACGTCCTTGGACAGGTCGATTTCTTCCGCGCGCCAGAAACAGTCTACCTGCTTTTTATACATTTTCCATATGGAATCGTCTTGTAACGGAAACAGCACGTACCGGTGACTGGATGAAAGAGGAGACTCCTTTTGCTCCTTCTGGGTCTGGTCTTTCTGGTCGCCGTCTTTATCTTTTTTCAGTTCCAGGTCTCTCCGGTATTGGGATTCGTTGACTTCTGAGTGGTCGTCGATTGTTTTCAGGTCGCACTCGGCAGGGTTAGGGGATGTCAAATGCGAGTCGCAGTCACACATGATTGTTATGAATATTGTAAGTTGAAAATGGAAATGAAACTGAACGCGTAAGGTAAAAAGAACGAATGTTTCTAAATAGGTTTAATAAGGGTAGTAAACCGAATGAATGAAAAGAAAGGCTAAAGCTAAAATTTTAAAATAAAACAATAAATTCTATTCATATTTTATTTCCCGCGATTCATTTTTTTCCCTCTAAAACGTCGGTCCACTTATGAAGCTCGAAAAGAATTGCCTTTTCATCAAGATAAAGTTGTTTCATGGCATGCGACCCTTTTCCGCTTGTGCTAGCCGACCCGGGTCGGACAGAAGCCCCAGCGGTTGGCGATGCGGTTTTTATTTGATACAGTGATTGCAACAGCATGTGGAAGTAGCGTTGCAGTTCACGCGCTTCATTTTCTCTCGTTTTTACATGCTCAATGTATCGATTAAGAACTGGACGCAGTCCAGGGTTTTCTTTTACTTCTTCGGATAATGACTTAATTTTGTCATCAATTTCGTCGTGCAACGACTGAATGAGTGCCACGCGGTTCAAGTGCTGTTTGTCTTCTTTTGCAATTTGTGACATGTTCTATTATTTTATTTAGTAACGTTATTTATGTTTGTTTGTCTATGTGATATGTGATATTGTATTGTATTAGTTTTCTAATTTATTTTTATTTTTCATATTTTTATTTTATTTTATAATTTCATATTATATAAAATACAGAACAACAACGTAATAAACATGTCTCAACAGATGAACACGCAATCTTATAGTAACATGCTTTCCAGCCTTTCTGGTGGTAGAAAACGAAAGCATTCGAAAGTAAAGCGTCGCCATTCTCGCCGCTCCTACCGCAGAAGCCGCAGTCAAAACCAAACCCAGAACCAGAACCAGAACCAGAACCAGAACCAGAACGGCGGGTTCTTTCCAGGCGTTGGCGAAGTTATTACCCAAGCTGTTGTGCCATTCGGTTTGTATGCCGCGCAACACAAGTTCAAGTCTTCATCGTCTTCGAAGAAGTTTAGAACCCCGTCCAAGTACTCGTTTAAGAAACTGAATAAATTTAAGTTTACTCGGAAATTATAAGACAATTCTGCACAACTGAGTTTGATATCCACCACTGCTACTACTAGTACCTCCACTGCTGTTACTATTATTGTCCTGAGCTGCTCCTGCTGCTGCTCCGCGTTTCTTAGGCGCTCGGTGCGCATATCCCGAAACGCGTTCCGTTTCAATTGTTCTCCAGATGCGCTGGAACTGTGGTGCAGCGTATTCATTGAACCATAGCCGGTTACGCCTGACGAGCACACAACTGTACTGGTCAAGCCTCCAATAAATGTTGCGTATCCATATGTAACCCTGTCCAACCGTTTCCATCTGACAAATGGTGTTCACCACCCACGCGTCCTGCGTTTCCGTATCGCGATAGTGCACCGGCATATACTCGTAATACGGCTTGCGCGTGCTTTTCTCAATAAAATAAATGATAATGCCGCGCTGCATGTCGTCGTCTTCCAAGTCATTCTCGTCTCCCGCCCGATATTCGGCGGCACGGTACTGGTAATCCAGCTCAACATCCTGCGCATAGTCTTCCGCGTTTTCGTACTCTTTGAACCGCGTTTCAACAAAGTCGCACGCTTCAAGGTCGCATACTTCCATTTGAATCTGCATTTGAATCCAGTACTCTTCTTTCGGAATTCCGGTAATCTCTCGATTTACAATATTCTTAATTTCCACCATTCGCCCAAAAAGGGGCGATGTCGTGTCGACGTTAATTCCGTCGGGCGACCCGCCCAGAAACGATAGTGCGGGATTCGAATGTTGGATGCATCCGAACTCGCCCAGCCGCGTGTTGTTTTTTATTTGGTAAATGGTGGCGCTCAAGTGTTCGTACTTCTGCCCCCAATGAAGCGGCGAGTCTACGTTAACCATTTGGTCATCGCCACCCATATCGTGCATGAACGGTTTACACTTTTCATAAATGAGCTGGTTCATGACTGCGTCGGTACCAAACGCCTTCCACGCGGCGCTTGCCGTAATGAGGTTATGTCGGCGCTCGTACCACGCTGGAGTACGCTGCTCCGTCTGGTCCTGCATGTTTTGCAGTTCAATAATACGAGCCTGAATCCTGGCCAGTTCGCGTTCGTCGACCGGGTGCACCAAATGCGCTACCTCAACCACCTCGGCCGGACTTTGAGACCGCCAAGGCGGGAACTTTTCTGGGTCGACGTTATTCATTGCGGTAAACACGTACTCCAACGACCGCTCAACCAGCCGTAAAATGTAGCGGCGCACTTCATCGGAGTCAACCGGGTGCATTTCTCCAATCGACGCAAAGAGTGCAATACGCAGCTGGTCAAACACGTATGCAATTACCGCGTCGTGAAAATCCGGATGACTCATTTTTCCCACATTCTCTCTAATATAATCGTCAGCCAGAGTACACGCTTCTTCAAACAACTCTTCTGTATCTGATGGTGACAGCATGCTAGAGACAATGCCGGTATCATCGCCATCATCGCTATTGCTCTCGCTATCGCTGGTATCGCTAGTATCGCTGTCATCGCTACATTCATTAGCATCGTTAAACTGTTGTTGTTGGTCTTGCGATTTCTGGCTTATGGCATTTTTTGGATTTAGTGTGAATTCGTTACCGGGTAGTAAACAAAAATAATCAAATTCGTCCGTAGAGTAAACGTCGATGAGAGAATCCATAATATATTAATATGATGAAAATGTGTATAAGTTGAACATTAAACCTATGCACAAAGTGTTTATTACATTTCAGTAATTATAAATTGTAGCCCGTAACTAGTCAGTACTAACAGATACGTCCGGTTCATTATTTTTAGCCTGGTCTGCGCTTGCGGCGTTCACAGCGTCCATGTTTTGACTCTTCTTTGCGATTTGTTCTGCCGTCATCTTGCAGCCGTAATTCATAATGTAGTTGTACGTTACCGAAATGGCAAGTATGCCCGAAATAAGCAGCCATACAAACTCGGAGACAAAAAGTTTAAACCATACCGCTTTTTTGAGCGCTTCAATGTATTTTTGATATATGTTAGCCGCATTTGGGTTGTCCTGGTTTTCAGGGGTGCTGGCGTACTCGTCTGCTGTGTACATGAGACCTACCGTGGAAAATTTTTTTATGGTACCCATAATGTTATCCGGAGTCATTTGATTGATGAGCAGGGATTCATCTTCGTATATTTCTTGCAGGGCCTTTGCAACGTTTCGACTGTTTGCGCTCTTATCGGCTTCCTCTTCGCCGTCTTTGGACAAAATCACTTTAGGTTTCAGGATTTGGCGAAACGCTTCGACCAGTCCAAAAGCGGCAGAAGATAAAAAGTATCCAAACGTGTTTGAAAAGGGGACAAGCCATCCCGGCCGAGCAATGAGCGCGAGCTTGACCGCGCCGACAATTAGTACCCACGGTATAATCGTGAACATTGCGGCAATGTCCCACTGTTCAAATCCGCATACCGTTTTTGTCATGCCCACGCTTATCATCATTTCGCCGACGACGATTACCGTGGCAAAAATTCCAGCAATTAAAGGCGAAATAACTTCTTGTTTTGTGCCACCCGTCATTGGAATATTGACGGTTTTATATACGAGGTAGCCTATAAGAATCAGAATATAGTATCCGATTGCAAAATTTGGCGTTACTTCAACCATTTTCGTTATTTCTCGATTCTCTCGTTTCTATTTCTATTCTATTTTACTATTGTAACTGTATTATTTTATTTTTGATTTTATTTGTATTTTGTATTTTTTAGTACTGTGATTTTATTTGTGGTTTTATTTTGTTTTTTATTTTATAAGTGGTAAAGCGTTAAAGAACCAATCATTGGAATTTGGATGTCGTCGTCAACAGCAACTCCCGCATCGCTTATTGAGCCCGGAGTTAAAAGCTTCCTTAAACTGTCACTTCAAAACTGCAGGCAGTTCAAGGAGCGCCATTACAACACCATTTTTAATATGTGCATATTCATCGGATTTATCGGAGTAGCTGGAACCATTCTGTTTGTGAAATACAAAACAAAACCCACACCAGATGAGGTGGAAGAGCGCCGTCAACAGCAGCGCGAGTACGTGCTGTCCCGACTCAAACTCGTGAATGCTAAAAACTACTTGGCTGCCAAAAATGCCAGTTACCAATCGATTGGGTCCGGACCCGTGCCCGACACCGGCTCCGGGTCAACTTATGTGTCGAGTTCACAAATGATAACTGGATTACCCGAATGGAATGTGGGTGCAGCTACGAGTGGGCATTATCAAATGTTTATCGAAGACCAACAAGAAAAACGCAACGACGAAGAGTATTATTTGCGAATGAAGACCATGTAGCATGTAGCATGTAGCAGCAACTGTAACGGTAGAGATAAGCTTAAACTAAATGTTCAATGGCGTAACTACAAACTACAACCTACAACAATGCCATGCGAACCGGAGGCATCGAAAATGAAGGGCCATGTTGTGCAGCTGGTTGAACCGGGTTTGGTTTTGGATTTGGTACGGTTACAGTTGACTTTATGACATTGAAAACGTTGATTGGCATGATGGTACGTACGAATTAGTAATTAATAATTAATAATTAATAATAATATTATTATTATCAGTTTACTTATTTTTATTTTACTTTTACTTTTATTTTACTTATTTTAATTTATTTTGTTTTTTTGGTTTTGGAGTTGGGTTTGTTTTTGCGGGACTTATACTTTTTAACACGCTTGGCTTGTTTTGTTTTACCAGCCTGTTGATTTATTACATCTTCTTTTTTTTCTTGTTGTTTTTTATGGACTCGGGAAAGTATCGCGTAGCGCTCGTGCGAGGTTTGTCCATCAACTAATCTTTTCGCTAACTCTGTTGCCATTGCGCCTGTATTTACTAACTGGTCGCGGTCCGATGGAGTAAACATAAGTTTTTTTCGCATTGCTTCATTAGAGCGGTGACTGTCGAGCAAGTCTTTACCGTACACAAATGGTGCTGCCGCAATGGCATAATAAGCCGCATCAGGGCCAATTGTATTCATAGCAGTCGGAAAAAAAGCAGCAGCCGCTAAAGGTAACGCCGCACCACTTCTATAAACTGCTTGTTTAAATTTCTCAAAGCGTGATGGATTATAGGCGGTGTATGCAAGTGATGGGACTGAAACGGGGTATTGCTGCAGCTGCCGTGGAATATCCGCTCGGCTTAAAGCCATGCGCTTACTAACTAATGGCAGGGTCTCGTGTTCAAAAAATGTTGAAAAATTAGAATTGCCAAAATATTTTTGAGCAACTTGCTCCGGGCTATCTGCTGCGGTGATTTCTTGTCCAATATCGCCAATATCATAGAGCCGAATCTCGTCGTCTGTCGGTTCAACATATAAACGTTCACGGTAAACATTAGTGAAACTTGATTCAGTTGGTAACTTTGAATAATATACTTCAAAACGATTATAACGGCGGATAAAATTATATTTACCAATATGAATTGTTCCAGAAGGTATGCTACTATTGTAGTCTTTAACAAATTGATATAACATCATCTTTCCACGGTAACTCGAGTGTGCGGGTAACTCGTATAATGGTATTTCTTTTATAATTGGCATGGTTTATTTAGTTTGAATCTATAGCGTATACTATAACATATTATTATTTATTTAGTTGGTTCAACTTTAAGTTAGAATTAGACGCTCGTAGACGTTAGGTTATTTATGTTTGTATTTTCGAGTATTCGATTTTAGGCGTTTGTTTCGTTTGCGATGCGTTATTTTACCACCCCGTGGAGGATATACACCCTTTTTTCCTTGTTGTTTTTTATGGACTCGGGAAAGTATCGCGTAGCGCTCGTGCGAGGTTTGTCCATCAACTAATCTTTTCGCTAACTCTGTTGTCATTGCGCCTGTATTTACTAACCGGTCGCGGTCCGACGGAGAAAACATAAGTTTTTTTCGCATTGCTTCATTAGACCGGTGACTGTTGAGCAAGTCTATACCATACGCAACTGGTGCTGCCGCCATGGCATAATAAGCCGTGGCGGGATTAGAGTATCCCAATGCATTCCTAACAGTCGGAATAAAACCGACAGCCGCTAAAGGTAACGCCTCCACACCACTTTTATAAACTGCTTGTTTAAATTTCGCAAAGCGTGATGGATTATAGGTGGTGTATGCACGTGATGGGACTGGGACTGAAACCTCCGGTTTGGCGTTAAGCCACCGTGGAATATCCGCTCGGCTTAACGCCATGTGCTTACTAACCAATGGCAGGGTCTCGTGTTCAAAAAATGTTGAAAAATTAGAATTGCCAAAATATTTTTGAGCAACTTGCTCCGGGCTAGTTGATTTGGTGATTTCTTGTCCAATATCGCCAATATCATAGAGCCGAATCTCGTCGTCTGTCGGTTCAACATGCATATCTTTATGGGACACATTAGTGAAATTTGATTCAGATGGTAACTTTGAATAATATACTTCAAAATGCAAACCATAAGTTAACAGGGTGTGGGTTTCAAACTCGCGGGCGACTCTTGAAACCTCGATAAACTCACCAATATGAACTGTTCCAGAAGGTATCATATCCACGGAATCGCGACAACATTCACTGCAATCTTTAACAAATTGATATAACAATTTCTTTTTATGGTAACTCGGGCCTAACTCGTATGAAGATATTTCTTTTATCACTGGCATGGTTTATTTATTTATTTTGAATCTATTTATATATACGCCTAAAATAATTTTTTTTTAAAGTAGTCAATTTCAAGATTTTCGTTCGTTTACGATTGCACTATTTTTTAGTCTGTTACTGTTGCTGGTACTTGCGATAGTATCGACATTATTTCATTGTTGTATTATAGGTTTAAAATAATATATATGCATAAAATAAATTGTATGCTAAAAAGTTAAAATGGCAACAAGAAAAAAAATAAAAACACTCAAACGTCATTCGAAAGCAACCGGAACACGAAAAATAAAAGATGCACTGGCGATAGCAGCAACAACTGATAAAATTGCATCCGCTATTAAAAACATTTCATTTGAAAAGGCGGCTTCCGATTTCAAAGCACTGCAAGCGGTCGATTTTACCCGGAAGAAAACGTCGGTCCTGCACTCCGCCAAAATCGGAAACGTGGTCATGGACTATTACTTTTTAAAACATCGCTTGAACACCAAGACCAAACGCGGCGTGTCGTATTACGAGTGGATTAAAACGAGATGGCAACATAACGCTTCCGAGTACCGCATGTACAAGTTCAACCTGGCGCAAGGCAAGAGCCCCGAACAAGCCCGGTACGGCGTGTTCCGGCTGTATTACGGAGCGGTGCAAGGGTTTAAGCCGCTGATTGCAAAGTGGCTGTACACCATGTACGCTCCAAAAGTCGCTATTTTGGACTTTTCGGCTGGATGGGGCGGGCGTTGCCTGGCGGCCATGACGCTGGGCATTCCCTACATCGGTATCGACACCAATGTGGATTTGCGTCCGGTGTACCAGCGCATAGCGCGCGAGCTCATGCCACTACTACCGGATGCTACACGCGCCAGCGCCAACGTTACGATGAAGTTCAAGGATGCCGCCACCGTCGACTATTCCGCATACGATTACGACATGGTGTTTACTTCACCTCCGTACTTCAAAACGTTGCGGCTTGCTGAAGTGTACGCACATATGCCCCACTACGAATCCAGACAAGATTTCAACGAGAGATTTTTATTCCCGTCAGTCCGAAACACGTACGCGCATCTGAAACGGGGTGGAACGTACGCCATTAACGTGCCCGAAGACGCGTTTCAAGACATTCGCAAAGCCAATATACTTCCTATGCGCGTATCAGCCAAACATCGACTGTTTATTCAGCCTCGGTTTGCAAAAGGAAATCCAGTAAATCCGGATAAGCAGTACAAGGAATACATTTACATTTGGAAAAAACCGTAGGTAAACGTACAATTTAATTTTTACTATTTTATTATTTTTATTATTTACTATTTTTTACTATTTTATTATTTATTCATCGATAACTAGCCGGATTGGATTAGATGCCGATGCCGACACTGATTCCGTTGTTGACGTTGGCGTTGTTGTTTTTGATGTTGTTGATGTTGTTGATGTTGTTGACGTTTGTTGTAACACGGCAGCGCTCTGTATGGACTGTATTTGAGCTCGCAAATCTGTAATTGTTTTTTTTAAGGTTGCAGTTTCGTTGATGCTTTTTATGTAAAGCGCTTTGGTTTTTTTGAGTTTGTCGTCGCGGTCAGTAGCGTCTTTTAAACATTGACGAACCAGCGCTTCATTGGAAACACCAGTGCCGTCAACCGTCGCGTCGATATAACACGAAATTAGATTTTGAAGCATGGAATCATCCTTTACTTTTTCGGATTCTAGGGTGGCCACACGAGCCGTAAGCGTTTTAATTTCAGTTTGCTGGGTTTGTATAATGCTAAGCACTTGGTCATTTGTAAGTGCAACGGGCTCTTTGCCCTCCTGGTGCATAAGAATTACTGGAACGTTGGATGGTACTCCACCCTGCTGCTGCTGCTGCTGCTGCTGCTGCTGCTGTTTTTCCTGTTCATGTATGCGTGCGAGATTCTGTTCCAATTCTTTAGTTTGGCTAATAACATCCGGTTTCATTTCGGGGTTTCCAGGCGCGTACGCCTGAAGCAGCGCATCCATTCGGTTTAAAAAAAAGTCTTTAAAAAACGGCCGGTTGGTTCCGCAAATAAAATCGTCGATAGTTTTGGTGGTGGGTTTCACAAACGCCGGGTTGGCATTTAATAACAGCTTTCGTTTATCGAATGTGTTGTGAATATGCGAAAACACAAGAATCACTTTCGTGGGGTCCAGCTGTATCATTGGAATGGTATAATCCTTCAAAAAAAATCGTTCTTCGGCCAAACATGCAAAGTCATCGTACCGTGTTTGCGTCAACATCTCACGTCTGAACGCAAACGTACCTGCGGTGGCATGGTTCGGAGCATAGGGTCCGAACTGCATCATGGAATTCAAATGTTTAAAGTAAATGTAAATTTCGCTTGAACCGGCGCACAAAATGCCAGGATGCGCCATAAGCGCCTCAACCGCATGTGATACGCGTTCGGGTGGATAATAATCATCGTCATCCATGTAAACAATGATATCACCGCACGAATGTGCGTGCATGAGGTTTCGTTTTTTTCCCAGTGTCATCTTGTCGTTACTTTTGAAGTACTTTACATTGGGATGCCCGGAAACCAGGTCCTCGATTTTATCGGTGCCGTCATCAATGATAATCCACTCCATTCGATGCTTGGGATAAATCTGTTGGTCGAAACATCTAATGGTGGATTCGAAAAACGGGCGACGGTTGAATGTCGGTGTACAAACGCTCACATACGGCAGCTCATTCGGCATATTGCAAAGTAAATAATAATTAATAATGGTTGTGTCATTTTCTGTTTATTATGTTTATTCCGCGTAATCTTTGTAAATTATCGTAAATGGTTACGAAATTATAAAGAATTTTATTTTTATTCTAAAATCTAAATCATAAAATCATAAATCCGCTGCAGCTGCCTTTGTTGCGATTGCAATTGCATGGCTACTATGACTTGGAAGCGACTTCAAGGTCGACTGCCGTTTGTCGCATCGCCTCAGTGTAAATTTAATTGATGTATGTGCATGTTCACTCGGCTGTGCCAGTACTTGGCTTTGTCCTTGACATTGGCCTTGGCTACTCAAATGCGTCAATATAGGAATGGAAACAATTGTCCCGGTGGTTTTATCGTAGACAACGTCCTTTGTTTTCACGATTTTTTTATGGTCGATGCATGTGGACAAGTATGACACTAAGGCGCCGACTTCAGACTCGGGCAGCGAATTGTCCTGAATATATTTTTTTGCAAACGCGTTCAACTTGGAAAGCTTGACCGTTTTATCGAGCCTACCCCACGGTTCGTTCGCCTTGTGGGACCGTTCACGGTCTAAGTACTGTTCTATATTTGAAACGCTGTCAGTCGCGGAAGTATTGTGTAACATTTGCATGGCAGCATCTCCGCGCTTCTGGTTGTTTTTCAACATCATGCTTTTGTATTTGAGATTTTTAAGCTCGATGCACTCATTGGCCCCGTTCGATGATTTGGAAGAGGGTTGTTTACCGGTTCCGGTGCCGGTGGCGGCTTGGGGTATTTGCGTTGTCTGAGAAATTTGAGTATTTTGAGTATCAGACATGATTGATTGGACTGATTGTTTGAACTACTGACTGAATTAACAAGAGTAAATATAACTATAACTATATAAAGCAAGTTACGTTTAATACGTTTACGGCCGTACTTACTTACTTACTTACTTACTTACTTACGTTACGTTAAAATGTTTTCGTGAACCGAATCTGTTTCCCCATCTTGAACTTGTCGCTGGATTTGGTACCTCGATTCAAGTTGCACTTCAGGCACGATATTACGACGTTGGCGCGGTTGTGTCCCTGGTCGTTCGACAATCGCTCCAGCGTCCACTGCTCGTGGCAAAATGATTCGCTGTAGTGGATGTAGCACGGGCGTCGGCAGTAGTAGCATTTCAACTTGGATGCAACAAGCAACTCGATGACTTCGTCGCGCGTAACAAACCAGCGCTGGTCATAAATGTTGTTGGCTACATCTTGTTGCTTGTATCCTGCGCACTTTTTGGAAATGAGCGCAGAGTAAAATGCGTGAACGTCGCCATTCTCTCCAAAAAAGAGTTGGTTGATGGTAGCCACTTGTCGGTCATGCGGTAGTACTTCTTGTTGAGCATTTTTTGTATACTCGCACACATCAAAATTCGTTTTAGACATTTGCCCCCTTTCCCTTTCATTTTCCTGGTCTTTTACATTTTCCTTTTCTTTTTTTGTTTTTTGTGCTACCAATTTGGCATTGCGAACAATTGTTATACATTTTGTAGTTGTATTAGAACCAGAGTTGGCATCATGTAAATTCATTTATACCAGTATGCGGTTTGATGTTGTTAAAGTTGTTAAATAATATTTTATTTGAATAAACAAATAAATAGATAATTTGAAATATTTAAAATAATATTTAAAATATGAACATTATTTGTTTGCTGGCAGTGAGGCCCACTGCAGATACCTACTGTTTTTTAAAAACTATTAAACTGAAATCGTCATATGAGGTTTTCATCGTAATAGACGATAACAGCTATACCATACCCGAGTACGACGATGTTATTAAAATAATTAAAATCGATAATAGTGAATGCGAACAAAACGGATTTAAGAGTAGCGTATTGTGGTTGAATAACAAGGCTTGTTCACGTGACAAAGCATTGTATTATTTTACAAAAGAAGCCATTGATTATAAATTCATATGGTTTATTGAAGAAGACGTATTTATTCCAAGTATCCGAACGGTTGAACGTATAGATAATAAATATACCGAATCGGATTTATTAGTTAGAGCGCATAACGTACTGCATGAACGGCAATATGACTGGCATTGGAACCATGTGTTTACACAAACACAAATACCTCCACCGTATGCTGAGTCTATGATATGCGCTATACGATGTTCAAAAGCGATGTTAGCTAGTATTGGAGAATATGCGAAACAGTATAATAACCTATTTTTGGATGAAGCGTTATTCAGTACGCTAGCACTTCACAATAACTTATATGTACAAGCTATTCCCGAATTAAGTACCATCGAATATAGACGCGAATGGGCGCTATCCGACATCGACGTTAATAATCTATACCATCCAATGAAAAATACAAATACGCAACACGAGTTCAGACGCAAGCTAGAAGAACTGATGCAAGATAATTAAACTTGCGCCATTATTGAACATTTTACACGAGATAAACTCGTAAAAATGTTCATCATCTGTATAAAATATAAAATAATTAATACTCGCTGTCGCTGGTGCGGTTTCCGCCGCGAGAGTTCAAGTACGCGA
>Ga0078894_10002959_pt1 | contig 12854 bp, 10 predicted proteins | sample LauGreSu1BDMLBSD_2_FD_67506 | JGI IMG/M metagenome (GOLD analysis project Ga0078894, IMG submission 67506) | Freshwater lake microbial communities from Lake Michigan, USA - Su13.BD.MLB.SD (version 4) (version 4) | ecosystem: Environmental > Aquatic > Freshwater > Lake | place: Lake Michigan...
GCTTTATCTTCCAAAGCCAATCTCGCATCCCCATCATTTACCGGCACTCCAATTGCGCCAACCGCCACTGCTGGCACAAATACGACACAACTGGCAACAACTGCATTTGTTACGACTGCTGTATCTACCAAAGCAACAACCACTCTGGTTGATGCGTCATTGAACTTGAAAGCAACAACCACTCTGGTTGATGCGTCATTGAACTTGAAAGCAAATGTTGCTAATCCCAACTTCAATGGCAATGTGTACATATCTGGTGGTACTGGGGGAAATGTATTATTAAATTCTGTTTATACTGGGAAAAATTACATATACAATACACCTGTGAAAATAGGCGAAGATATGAATGTAAATACTTATGGTAGTGTAGTATCATTAAACTATGATGGTAGTATCATTGCGTTTGGATCCGGTACCGTGTATGTCTATAAATATAATAGTATCACAGGAACTTGGACACAACTAGGGCAAACTATTTCTAGCATCGGCAATTTAGCGTCATTATCTCTGAATAATGATGGCACACGTATTGCCATTGGATACCTTCTGGCTTCAACTAATGGAACAAGTAGCGGCGCCGTACAGGTTTACCAATATAATGGCACCACTACTTGGACACAGGTAGGACAAACTGTAAATGGTGAAGTTGCACAGGACCGGTTTGGTAGCTCTGTATCACTCAGTGCTGATGGAAATATCTTTGCTGCTGGGTCTATTTACAATAGCGGTACGGGCAACGTTCGTATTTACCAATATAATGGCAGCAGTAGTTGGATACAAATCGGCCAAAGCATTTATGGTGAAGGTAGTAGTGACTGGTTTGGTCAGTCAGTTTCACTAAGCAGTAACGGTCAAATTCTTGCCATTGGGGCTCCTTATAATACTGGCACTGGCTCACAAAGCGGTCACGTTCGTGTATATCAATATAATGGCAGCACCACTTGGACACAACTCGGCAGTGATATTGATGGCGAAAATTATTCTAGCCATTCTGGTTATTCCGTATCACTCAGTAGTGATGGCACTATTGTTGCTATTGGAGCTCCTGGCAATGCAGGTAATGGCTCACAAAGCGGCAGCGTGCGCGTCTATAAATATATTAGCAGCACTTGGACACAACTTGGTCAAGATATTGACGGTGAAGCAGCTTCCGACCAATCTGGTTATGCAGTTTCGCTGACCAGTGATGGTACCATCGTTGCTATTGGCGCACCATATAATGATGGCAATGGTACAGACAGTGGGCACGTTCGTATATATCAATATAATGGCAGCACCACTTGGATCCAAATTGGCACTGATATTAATAGCGGAGGTGGAAGTTATAAATCAGGTGAAGTATCGATTAGCAAGGATGGTACAACTGTTGCTATGGGGTCTAATATTTCGCTTGGTGGCAGTCACATTTATGTCTATAAAATACAAGCTCCCATTAATAAATTGTCCATTAACAGACAAATGGAAATTAACGGTCTTACTATTGGAACTGTAAATGCCGATATAAGTACAAACAGTGTAATCGGCTACCAAGCATTAAATTCGGTTACGGTAGGTTATCAAAATAGTGCATTTGGTTACCAAGCCTTATTGCTGAATACTACCGGAAACAACAACACTGCAATTGGTTACCAAGCAGGTGATTTAAATACAACTGGTTCAAATAACACATTCTTGGGTAGCCTCGCGGATACTAGCGGCACTACGTGGTCAAGTTCCACCGCAATCGGATATAACGCCAAAATCACCGCATCCAATCAAATCACGCTGGGTACTGCATCAGAAGTAGTTCGCGTTCCCGGATGGGTAAGCGTTGTAGGCAATGTAACTGCTTCTTCGTTTCCGACATCATCCGATTATCGTATCAAAGATTACGTCACCTCATTATCAGATTGCTCATTCACGATTGACAAATTAAGGCCCGTGTCTTACCATAATAAGGTGACCGACAAACAAGATATTGGTCTCATTGCGCACGAAGTTCAAGAACATTTCCCCTTTTTAGTATCGGGCGAAAAGGACGGCGATGAGATACAGTCGGTGAATTACACGAGTTTAATCGGTCTGTTGATACACGAAATACAGCAACTAAAACAAGAAACAATACCGAAATTGAACCAAACTATAAAATTATTAGAAGACCGGGTGCAAATCTTAGAAACCACCCGATAATAAAAATATAACAATAAATATATATAATGTCAATCGCAACTCTAAAACGTAAAACCCAAACTAAATACAACAATATGAGTGTAGGTCAGGCTGGGTTTTCTATTAACGGCACACATCGCAACCAAGGTTATGTAGGACAAACTAGTCTATCCCGTTCTTTGCCGAGAACATTAATGCGCGGGAATACAGTACGTGGACATGGTGGATGTTGCGGAACATTTACGGTCGGACCCATCGTTCAGTCTGGCGTAACCAGCACAGAAAACTCCGCGGTCGTAAAACAATCCTCTCTCAATACGTCTGGAATGTTAAGTACCAAATATAGATGGATTAGACGTCCTGAACCTTATGCCACAGTGAAACCTGATTATAATAACAACCGAAATGCGCAAAGTGATTATATTACACGACTTGCCAAAAAGACATTATCTGAAATAGAGAAGGCAGAAGATCCGCTGGATACTACGTGTAAGAATTTATTTGTGGCAGTACGCGGTAACTGTGGAAATTACGATGTAAATTACAAACGCCCTGTGTGTTCATTAACCAAGCCAGAAAGCGATTACTTGCCAGTATCGTCTGGCGAATATATAATCAAGATAAACGAGAGTTGCACAAAGGACGATATAACGGTTCCAACAAATGTAAATAAAACCCCTTTCTTCGGATTTAACTAAAAATTGAATGAATAATAAATAATATAGTCAAGTAAATATATTATTTAGAATGTCAAATCCATCCGATCAAGACAGTGAACTCGCGCAATATCTAGCCACTCTTACTCCAAAAGAACTGAAAGGATATCATATTGCAAAATCCCACTTGGGTATGACATATCAATATGAAAAAACGAATAGTTTTATTGAGTGGAAAAAGAAGCGATCCGAAAAACCAAACTAGCTCAACGCCCTATTCTTGAAATCCTTATAACTCATTACCTGTGATTGCAACGTGGTTTCCGCAGCCAAGTTGTCTAATAATTTAGACCGAAACCCATTTACTGTATTGCTCGATGTATTGACCTTGCGAATAAAACTAAAATTGATAATCTTACCAACACACACAAACTTATTTTGATTATAGTTTATAACTGGTTTTTTATCGATTTCCTTGTTACCAGGATTGGCCGTGGCTTTCTTAAATTTGGCAAAAGGTGCGTTCTTCATATCAATTCCCCCAACATTGTCTTTCTTTTTAGATTTTTCAGGTGTATCTGCGAGTACACCAGTTATTAGTGGAGATGCACTGTCGGCGGGCGTAACTTCATTATCGACAAATAAATGCATACAATGAAAAGATAACACATATTTCATCGCAACTGCATTGAGTAGGTTATATGGCATACTACTCGTATCACAATAATAAGCAAATGCCAATTTGTACGGGTCGTAATACATAATTACATTACCACGCGGCGTATTTTCAAACAATATACGACGCTTCCATTCTTGTTCAAGACCATTGTTTTCATTTTTAATAATATTCTGATACGCATCTTTTGAATAGAATTCCTCATTCATATTACGGTTTAATCCACTGCTCTTGTTTGTTTGATATGTTCGTAAAAAACGAGAGGTATTCAGTTGAATATACTCATCCATTTGAGATAGCACGGTAACCGCTTTTGGTGTTGGTGAAGGATATAATTTTTTGTACAAACGGTGTAATAAAAATGGGATATTGTATAGTAAAAAAAACTTTGCCCCAGAATAACGGTCATTAAAAAAAGAATTAGTTATCCCCAACATTGTGTAATATAATATGAACCTTAATTTTTATGCTGTTTATTTCAAGTATGTTTTTGTTTTGCGGCTACTTCGGCTAAACGAAGTTTTACCAAATCTTTCATTTCATTTTCCAAGAACGGCACTTCGATGCGTTCATATGTTTTGTAGCCATTGTCTGGATGTAAACACACCAAACACAAATTGGTAACGGTTTTGCCATATTTGTGTTCTAAAATCATTTTATAAACGTTTAATTGCAATGCATAATGCCAAAAGTTCGTATCGGGCAAATGCGAAATACACGAGGTCACTGCATATTTACCGAACGCAGTCTCGTGTTGAATTTCTTGACATCTTTTCCAATCGTATATTTGAAGTGTACCATCGGGATTTTCAAAGATCATATCAATTGAGCCAGATATTTTAAGTTCTTCGTAATAAACCATCCATTCTGTGCGATATGGTTTAAGATGCGGGAAATCTGATACAAACCGCTTAAAATATTGGTATTCAATGCTGTCGTTTGAAACCTCTTGTTTATTATAATAGCATTCAATGTCATAATGCATTTTGGTTCCTGCCCCGGCAGCAACGTCACGTTTATTATCCCACATAGTTTTGATTTGATCCCGAGACATTTTGTAATATTTGTAGGTAGGATCAGTATCCCATTTTTTACTTTTAATAATATTTGTAATTGTTGCATCTGCATCAAAGTCACTAAAATGATGATGGTTCCAGGTGGTTACAGAGGTATATCCACCACGATCCCCGCAAACAGTATATATATGAGGCCCTTCTTCAAACGAGATATCCTTATCACGCGGGTGGGCATTAAGTATCGCAAGATAATTGGGTGCTTCCATTTTATTTAAATCGGTCATTAACACTTGATTTGTTATACATACAGATAAAAAGAATAGTTGTATTCAATTTTACGTAGGAACGATTAGACGATATCATATTCTACTACGGATTTTAGGTTCCGCTTTACTTGGGAAGATAAGTATTGTCGTAATTTATGAAATATGGTGTCTTCCGACATTTTACCGCCAAGTATCTGTTTATAGTAATCAACATACATCTCGCTGTATTTTTCATCCGTCTCAATTTCCTGTTTATGTACTTCATACCAGCAAGACTTAAAATCATATGTAAATTGGTTTGCGACGCGGCGTAAATACTTATCTAATTCTACATTTGGTATTTTCATCCATCTCGGTTCATTGGATCCATTATCATTGGGTTCATTTGTGGGTTTTTTGAATACATATATATCCGACAATTTCGTATCAAATGAACATATCGGTAAGTCGACGCCGGCAAATTTGGAAATAGAATTCTCAAATACACTAGTTAACCCAGTCAGTAAATTCTGGTGAAATACCGTTTCAAGGTAATCCTTCACATTTGGTAAAATATCATTTCTAATCCAATCGGAGAATGTGAATGTAGGCGGAGGACATTTACTTGCGTCATTCAGCCAATCTAATGCGGTAATCTTGCCCCGCTTAAAACGACGTAATTTGGTATTTTCATTTTCCAATTTTTGTATTCGCACCATCATATGCTGCATCAATTGATACATTTCAATCGGAGTGGGCAGTTGTTGTGTAATATCAATCTCGTTCTCCCGTTCTTTACTCGATTTTGAAATAAATTCGCAGCATAATACGTGTCGGTCGTAGTTAAACTTCTGATGAAATTGTTTATTACAAAAATTACAATGATGATAGTTGCCGCTTTTTAGCATTTTGTCGTAGGTTTCTATATTGTGAAATAGTATATTCATTGCTTCAATTTTATAATGAAGATGATATTTAGCATAAATACGCCAGTCATACGTAAAGTTCGTAACCCTGTCCCAGAAATCAAATATGTACCGCCGCCAGATAATACCCAAACTCGGATGTTTTTACAGATGAATATGGTTGACCGTATAAAGGGGGCGACGTCGTGTGATAGTTGTAAAGGCAGCAAATAATTTATCATACTTATTTATAGTATAAACCATGTTAATGGATGTGTTATTTAACAATAAAATATGGACAATTTTGATAACGCTGATTCTTCTGTTTACCATAGTGAATGGTTTAAGATATATGGGATTGTACGAAGGGTTGGAGAACAGCGGCACAAGTGAAAAGACTAGCAAACCAGCCGAACCAGTTCAAACTAGCAAACAACAACAAATAGCTAGCGTATATAACTTCTAACAAGTATGCCACGTAATGCCGTAAAACCAATATATAATTTATCCCGTGTAATATTATATAAGGGAATGAGCCAATTTTTTGATAAAAACGAATTATTTTTAGAACCCAAAACTACACAACACGGAAGTCATATGGTGATGACAAATGTACATAAACCGTCCAAGCGTAAGTTCGTTAATATTGATACGAGATTTAGTGATGAGTACAACTATTTAACGGTTGCAAACTGTAATGTTACTCTTCCCGAACGAATTAATGATGTAAAAAGCATTTCAATATCCAGCATAGAACTGCCAGTGTCTTTTTATAACATTTCATCTAGCATCGGTAATAATAGTTTCCAGGCTGGTACGCGCGTGATTGTTGTTCCCGACGGAGAATACACTGCTACTAGTTTAAAAACCAAATTGAATACTCTGATCGCCGGCGTCACGTCCGATATATCATTTAACTTAACTACATCATCTGCGAGCGGTGATATGATTACCGTAGCATCAAACACGGATTGTTCTTTCAATTTCGCAGTAAATGACAAAGGCGTGCCAGAGAAATATAATATAAAATCCAAGCTGGGATGGATGTTGGGGTTCCGTCAATCCGAATATAACATAAGAAATCCAGTAAATGCCGATTTTAGAACCGACCTAAACGGACCTCGTTATTTGTACTTGGCAATGGAAGAGTTTCATAATGGAAATAAGAATTCGTTTATTTCTACGGTATCCGCTGGACTAGTCAATAAAAATATTATTGCACGTATCTCATTGGACAAGTCAAATTACGGGTTTGGCACAATAATGCCGGCAAACAGATTAAACGGTCTATTATTGAGCGATATCCGCAAGTACTCTGGTAAAGTTGACATACAAAAACTTAACTTCCAACTCTTAAATGAGATCGGCAATCCGATTTCGTTAAATGGCTCCGACTATTCCTTGTGTTTAGAAATTGAACACGAATAGTGGATAAAATTGAATTCATATTATTTCCCATTTGAATTCAATAACAATACGCAAATGTCAGATTTTGGAAATTCATTTGATTCGTTTAAATACAATGCCGAGGCGGATAGTTGCAATGAAAGTTCCGATGGAACACGGCGGATATCTCTTAACGCATCCACACATTGTCCTGTAAGAACTCCATCACTTGATATGAATGAACTGTCGCCAGAGCAACGCCACGCTTATATACAATTTACAAAAGGCGAAAACCTATTTATAACGGGACCAGGAGGTACTGGAAAAACCCGATTAGTAAAACACTTGATAGACTATGCAAGATCCATCAATAAAAATATACCTGTATGTGCAATGACTGGTTGTGCCGCCGTATTATTAGAATGCAATGCACGCACGCTACATTCTTGGAGTGGTATTAAGTTGGCAAAACAGCCAAATGACGTGGTAGTTTCATCGGTATTAAAAAATAAAAACGCATTAAAAGTGTGGAAATCCGCACAGGGGCTAATCTTGGACGAAGTCAGTATGTTATCAAAAAAAATATTTGAAATAGTGGAAGAAATCGCTAGGCGCGCAAAACATAATCCGATGCCCTTTGGTGGAATGCAAGTTGTCTTTACGGGGGATTTCTTTCAATTGCCGCCGGTTGGAACGCACGGCGACCCGGACACCAACAAGTTTTGTTTTGAAACACCTCTATGGAATGCGGTGTTTAAACCACATAATCATATTCAATTAAAAACGATGTTTCGGCAAAGTGACCCGTTATATATAGATATATTACAACAAATCCGACGTGGTAGTATAGATGCCGACAAAATTGCCATATTACAACAATATGTTCATCGTAAATATGACGAAGCCGCAAACAATGGATGTATTCCGACCAAATTATTTGCATTGCGATCTAAAACGGATTATGTGAATACTATGATGTTTCAAAAAATCAACGAAAAGGAATTCGTCTTTCACGCAATTCGCAAAACCGACTGCACCAGTCATTTGGATACAACCAAACCATTTACGGCGGAGGAAATACGCAATTGTGCATATTTGAACGAAAAGGACATTGAACAGGAACTTGAACATATGTTGAGCAATATTCAATGTAATCAAGTGCTGAGATTGAAACGCGGCGCAGCCGTAATGTGCACAGTAAATTTAGATATGGATAACGGAATATGCAATGGTTCTCAGGGGATAGTAATAGATATTATAGATACGTGTAATCCGCCAATGCCCGTGGTTCGCTTTTCAAATGGTATTACGAAAACTATTCAACCCAAGTATTGGCAATCCGAAGATTATCCCAAACTCGCCATTGGACAATATCCTCTATGCTTGGCGTGGGCGCTTACTATTCATAAAATACAAGGCGCTACACTTACAATGGCGGAAATGGACATTGGGCAAAGTATATTTGAATACGGTCAAACATATGTAGCTCTTTCACGAATTAAATCATTAGACGGACTATATCTATCTGCATTCCATAGCGAAAAAATCGCAGCAAACCCCAAAGTAATCGCATTTTACAATAGTATTCCAAACATAGATGTTAGTCGCTTAGACGGCGGAACCGAGTTGAAACCGGAGAAATATACGGAGGTTACACATAAACCAGTTAATACAACGAAAATCATCAAATTATAATATATAGAGTTGTTATAATGGTTGCAGGAAGTATTTTACCCGTCGCAATACACAAAAATCAATTATATTTTTTATTTGGAAAAGAGAACCCGCTTGAAGATAGTGCAAAAGGGTGGTCTGATTTCGGTGGTAAAATGGAGAACGGAGAGACGCCATATACCGCAGCACTCCGCGAAGGATCGGAAGAATTAACCGGGTTTTTAGGTGATAGTTCGGCTCTACGCAAATTAATCAACAACAATGGCGGTGTTTACAAATGTGTTCACCCCGAGTACAAATACCATATACATATATTTTTAATAGACTATGATGAGAACCTACCCAAGTATTACAACAATAATCACCATTTTTTATGGAAAAGAATGAACCACGAAACCCTTAATAATACGAGATTATTTGAAAAGATAGAAATCGACTGGTTCTCGGCTGCGGATATGAAATCTAAACGAGCACAATTTCGCCCCTTTTACAGGAACATTGTAGATTTGTTATTAGCAGACATAAAAAATATCAAGGCGTTCATCTCCTCACGATAAAGCAAAATTGTATTGTGGTTTAGTGAGAACAAACTATCATATAATTGGCATAGATATCGGTACTAGTTGGTAAATTATTATACACGCCAAATGTATAAACAGATTTTACACATATGGCAAATTCATGGAAGAAATACGGTGGAATTTATAAATCAGACAAATACAACAGTATTGGTGTTGGTACCATGGTTGCTGACCAAGTTCTCATCAGACAGCGAGTGATTTCAAGTTCCCAAGTAGGTGGATCATTGATAGTTGGTGAAAATATGAGTGTCGGAATAGATTTAACGGTAAACCAAAATGCATATATTAAGAAAGACATACAAGTAGAACAGTCAGCGTATGTATCGGACAAATTATTTTTTAATAAAGTAGCAGATACAAATAATAATTATACCGCATACATTGCCGGAAATTCTAAGTCGGGCAGATTGGGAATAGGTACACTTTTGCCAACATCTTTTTTGGATATAAACGTGTCAGATACAATTTCAAATAGCGGCATTGGTGGAAGCGCCGTAGGAAGCAGTATCACCGATGTATTAGCGGTACGTAACAGTAACAATACAATCAGAAATATCATTGCACAAAATGTACATAAGTCTGGCGTGGTTGTTGATACCATCGGAAATATTGCATCTATGGGGTTTTATAAAGGAAATGTAGATATTAGTGCATCAATCCCCACTCTATCTATTACGGCGGACACTAGCAATAGTATTCTTACAATGAGTAGTAAGGATAATAACATAACTTCAAGTAATAATACGAACATCACAAGTACTTATAATGCGAATATCAATGCTAATATTATAACCCTCTCATCCGCGAATAATACAGTTATTACTTCTAATAATGACCTTTCACTTGGTGTTAATGCAAATACACGGCTGAATACAAACAATACCCTTACAATTACTAGTGGCAATATAACTAAAATCAATTCTTTTGTTAGTATTTCTAAACGAGCCGTTAACGAGCCGTTATTAAATGGCACAATTACTATTTACGATAATAGCGCGAATACATATCTAGTTGACTATTATCAAAAGAATAGTGTGAAATCGGGTAATGCGATTACCGTTGTATCGTCTGATAATAGTTCAAATTCTTTCATTAATATAGTAACTCCAAACAAAACGGGGTTCTCTATTGGTGGAGGGGCATATCCCGCAGATATATCTCGTTCAATGGGTACAATTGGACTAACATCTACTGATGTATCTTATCAGCCAGCACAAGTGATCGTTGCAAATAATACGGTTGACAAGCATAAAATAACCGTTGGAATTAATACGTATTCCCCAGAAACAAGCAAATATGTCATGGATATAAATGGACCAACACGTATTGGAACGGGAGAAATGCACATAAAAATCCACAACAATTTTCAACAAAACTCTGTTCATTTTTCAAAACAAAACCCTAGTTTTGGAGTAATTACTGGATCACCATATACGATAGATCCTTGTAATAATACCTTTGTATATAAGTGTTTAGTTACGAATAATGGCGGTGTTAATTGGACATCGTCTGAGATTAACAGCATTCCATTCAAGACAACCGTGCAATATGATATTATTGATGCATATTCTTTGAACCAAAACGAAATATTCTTTATTGGAACGATAGGTTCAGCTCGTTTAGGTTATATACAAATTAATGAAAATAGCACACCAATGACAATTAGTAAAAATTATAGTGTTGATTACAATACTCCTCCATATACGTTTCGCACGATATATGCGTTTAATCATTATAAAATTCTAATTGGTGGCAATAATAGTACAACTTCAAAATCTGTTATATACTATTATAATGTTGCCGACATCAGTTCAAGTACTATTACAGCAGCCAACTTAGTTTCTATTGACGCATCTTGTTTAAATATTGCCCACTGTGATGGTAGCATGAATATTGCATATTTTGTAGGCAATGGTATTGAAAAAGTAGATTTTAGTTCAGCCGTGCCAGTATCAGTATCCATATCATACAAAAATTCTGATAAACTTTATACCAAAGTTTACGCATACGATGCAAACTATGTTGTTGCAATCGGTTACATAATTGCTAATGGAAAAACTATAATATCGTATACACGTAATGGCGGAGAAACTTGGACAGATATATTAAATGCTAGTAACAATTTTAATGTAAGTTATCCATACCCCAATTTTAATTCGGGACTAACAGTACAATCATTTACGATTAAACATCTTGTTCTACTTGATAATATGAACGGAATTGCTACGGGAAGTTTTATTGATAGTCTTGGCAAAAAGTATCCACTTATGATATGCACCAAAGACAGTTCTACCAGTTGGTCTAGAATTGACCCGAAAGTATTTTACTCGTCCGGCGTCGGTAATTATATAGAAAATACCACATTAAGCTGTGTCGTGCCAAGTTCATCCAATAATTTTGCAATTGTCAATAATATAACAGATAGTTCTAATAATCCAACATTTGTTCCTGGCAGTAGTGACATAATCTATGGATACCTCCCTAATATTTTTAATGTGTATTCAAATCAAGTGGTTGACGTGAATGGTGGGATGAACGTGGATGGTAAAATATGGCAATTTTAACAGGTTGTTTATACTTGGTGGAGTGTAGAGCAAGTATATAGATATTTTGAAGATTTGACCTAATGTAATAAGTCAAACCTTTACTATGTGAGAGTGCTTATCGTATAATATTAGATAAATAAATCTAATTGATATATAAATGAGTGTCTGGTTAGACTCGTCAGGCAATTCAAACAAGTTCAAACAGAGTTATTTTCGTGACTTCGTAGATGTCAGCGGAGAAGTATTAATCCGAAATGGATTATCATTAAAGTTGTACAACAGTAATGTACCTACCAGAGTACAATTTAGTATAAATTCTAATGAATTTCGGGTGTACAACGATACTGATCATACTTACTACGATATTAGCAACACGAAACTAATTTACCTGCAAGATTTATCTGAGAATGTGCAAGCGAAACTCAGTCAGGTGAATACATTGCAATCGGCACTCAGTTTAAAGGCAAATACTAGTGTAGTGGATGCCTCATTTGCGTCGGTCAATAGTGTCATTGCTACCAAAGCATCTACTAGTGTCGTAGATGCTTCATTTGATTCGATCGAACGTGCGATTGTATTGAAAGCGGGTCTCGCTTCCCCTGATCTTACTGGCGTTCCTACTGCACCCACCGCTAGTGCTGGTACAAATACCACACAAATTGCCACCACGGCATTTGTGAAAAGTGCCGTTGACACTATCATTGCAAGTGCACCTGCTGCATTGGATACACTGAATGAATTGGCTGCTGCCCTTGGTAATGATGCTTCGTTCTCCTCTACGGTAACAAATACGTTGGCATCAAAAGCCCCTCTTGCGAACCCGACGTTTACTGGTACAGTGAACGCTACTAAAATGCAGGTTAGTAGTGATGCTTCTTTTAATGGTCGTGTAGATGTTTGTGGTAACTTTTATGCAAAATATCCAGCGAGTTCTATTCCAGCAAGTGCTATTATTGGCGGCGAATACACAATAGACGTTTCGTCAAACCAAACTATTTCCGGAATAAAAACGTTTACAAAT
>Ga0078894_10002963_pt1 | contig 12842 bp, 13 predicted proteins | sample LauGreSu1BDMLBSD_2_FD_67506 | JGI IMG/M metagenome (GOLD analysis project Ga0078894, IMG submission 67506) | Freshwater lake microbial communities from Lake Michigan, USA - Su13.BD.MLB.SD (version 4) (version 4) | ecosystem: Environmental > Aquatic > Freshwater > Lake | place: Lake Michigan...
GCACGGCCTCCCCCGAGCTCGAAGCCCTGGGCGTGCGGATTGAGCCGGGGATCGACCTCACCAGCGAAGCCGCCATCGGCGCACTGGTGGAGCGCCTGGAGGGGCTGCCCCTCGATGGGCTGATCCTCAATGCGGGCCTCCTGGAGGGCATGGGCCTCGACACCCTCGATGCCGCCAGCATCCGCCGCCAGTTCGAGGTGAATGCCCTGGCCCCCCTGCTCCTGGCCCGGGCCCTGCTGCCCCAACTGGGCCCGGGCTCCAAGCTGGCCCTGATCACCAGCCGCATGGGCTCCATCGACGACAACAGCTCCGGCGGCTCCTACGGCTACCGGATGTCGAAGGTGGCCCTCAACATGGCGGGCCGATCCCTCGCCGTGGATCTGCGGCCCCGGGGCATCGCCGTGGCCCTGCTCCATCCCGGCATGGTGGCCACCCGCATGGTGGGCTTCTCCGGCATTCCGCCGCAGGAGGCGGCCCGCGGCCTGGTGGCCCGCATCGATGCGTTGAGCGCCGCCACCAGCGGCGACTTCTTGCACGCCAACGGCGAGCCGCTGCCATGGTGAGCAACGACGACACCGCCCCCACAGCGGCGCCCGCCCGGGCCCTGCCGCGCACCAACGCCGCCACCGGCGTGCTGGAGGCGCTGGCCTTCTTCCGCGACGCCGATTTCGCCGCCCGTCGCTTCGCGCAATTCGGCAATGTGTTTGAAACGCGCCTGCTCGCTCAGGAGCTGGTGTTTGTGCGCGGCGGCCCGGCGATCAGCGATCTGCTCGCCCAGGCCGATGCCACCGAAGGATGGTGGCCCGAAAGCGTGCGACAGCTGCTGGGCAGCCGCTCCCTGGCCAACCGCAACGGCGCCGACCACCGAGCCCGCCGGCGGGTGGTGGGGCAGTTGTTTTCGGCGGCGGCACTGCGCCGCTACAGCCCGGAGATCGTGGCGCTGGTGGAGGAGTTGGCGGCTGAGCTGCAGGCGGCCACCACGCCGGTGCCGCTGGTGGAGCGCATGCGCCGCTTCGCCTTCAGCGTGATCGCCACGGTGGTGCTGGGCCTTGATGGCGACGACCGCGACGCCCTGTTCGCCGATTTCGAGATCTGGACCCGCGCCTTGTTCTCTGTGCCGATCGCGGTCCCCGGCACCCCCTTCGCCCGGGCGTTGCAGGCCCGCGCCCGCTTGCTGAAGCGGTTGCAGCAGGTGCTGGAGCGCGCCCACACCGCCGCCACCGCCGGCCAGCCCCTCCCCGGCGGCCTTGATCTGCTCAGCGGGGGCCTCGATGAGGCCGGCCTGCCCCTGGCCGACGACGACCTGGTGGAACAGCTGCTGCTGCTCCTGTTCGCCGGCTACGAAACCACCGCCTCCTCCCTCAGCTGCCTGATGGCGGCGGTGCTGCAACATCCGGAGGTGCTGCCCTGGTTGCGGCCGGAGCTGGAGGATCTGCCCTGGCCGCCGCCCGCCGCCCAGGCGGTGTCGGCCTACGACGAGCCCTCGGCACCGCGATTGGCGGCCCTGGTGCAGGAGGTGATGCGCCTCAACCCGCCGGTGGGCGGCTTCTTCCGCCGCACCACCCGCCCGCTTGTGCTCGATGGCGTGGCGGTACCCGCCGGCAAGGTGGTGCAGGTGGCGCTGGCGGCCTCCAATCGCTACCGCCCGGATGACACGGCCGAGCCCCCCGCTCCCGGTCCCTCCGACGACCTGGACCAGTTCCGCCCCGAGCGCCATCTGCAGCCCGGCGGCATCGGCCTCACCCTGCTGCCCTTCGGCGGCGGCGAACGGGTGTGCCTCGGCAAGGCCCTGGCCGAGCTGGAGATCCGCCTGATGGCCGTGGGTCTCCTGCGCCAGCTCCACCTAGAGCTCGATCCCCCCGATCAAGACATCAGCCTGCAACTGGTGCCCAGCCCCAGCCCGCGGGGCGGGTTGTGGGTGCGCTCCAGAGAGCACGCAACAGAGTTGCATTCTTCACAAATTCAGGCAGCTGTCTGAAGAGCAGATCAGGTTCTTCGTCGTAGCGCCTGAGAACGGCGAACTCTGTAAAGCGACTCAGCCTGATGAACGGGTCAATGGGAGCGTCTTGATCGCGCAGCATCTGAAACAACAGCCTGAGGTTGTGGCTGAAGGGTGGCTGCTCTGGCCGAAGGACGAGTAGCCAGGCCTTGAGAGCCTTCTCGGTAGCTTGCTGCAGCTGAAACCCCCAGTGTTCTTCATAGAAGAGGGTGACATCCACCATCCCTTTGGCAGCGGCCAGATCGCGCTGCGCTATACGCAGGAATCCGCTCGGGGTTTCAGCCGGGGCCATGCGTGGACTTTGCTGGTTCCAGCCGCCGCCCATAGCGGAAGGCCTCGGCGATCACATTGTTCATGCCATGCCGGCGCTGCTCCACCTCGCTGGCGGAGAAGAGCAGCAGCTCGATCGGCAGCCGGTGATGGGCGAGCTTCCAGCCCAGGGCATCGGTTTCCTCCAACCGCGAGTGGCAGTCCAACCAGCCATCCGGCACCGTTACCAACAGGTCAAGGTCTGAGTCGGGGCGGGCGGTGCCGCGGGCGCGCGAGCCAAACAGACGCACCTCGGCACCGGGGATGGCTTCCTCGATCTCGGCCGCGATCGTGCGCAGCAGCGGCTCATCCACCACGTAGTGGTAGCTCGAGGGGCGGGAGACGGCGCTCATCGGATCAGTCTGAAGGATTTCGCGGGGATGGCCAGGCCTCAGCTTCCTTCCCGTTGCCACGATCGGCCGGTCGAGCGAACGGTGTTCCTAGATCTCGAGACACTCGGAGTCCAAGACCTTCATCGCAGAGCGACAAAGCTGCTGGCCTCGGGCACGGAGTCTTGCGGCACAGCGTCGAGTTGTGTAGCCCCGACCCCCTCAAAAACTCTTCACCAACAACGATCCCCCCATCACCAACGCCAACACTTCAAACGCCCGCTTCACCACCCGACTCCCCCGGGCGATCGCCAGGTGAGCCCCGAGATACCCCCCAGCGATCGAGCCAGTGAGCAACATCGGCACCCAGGTCCAGGCGATCTGCCCCTGGCTCCCCAAGCTGATGGCGCCGGCGCCATTCCAGAACAGGCCCACCAGGATGAGGGTGTAGGCCACGGCGCGTCCGTAATCGAGGCCGAACCAGCGCACCAGCCACAGCGTCACGAACAGGCCGGTGCCGGAGGTGAGGGAGCCGTTGAGGAAGCCGATGGCGAAGAGGCCCAGGCCGCCTATCGCTAAGCGCCGGCTATCGAGCAGCGGCGTCGTGGCGGCCACCCCCATCTGCGGCCTTGCCAGGGAATAGAGGCCCAAGCCGATCGTGAGCACTCCAAGCAGCAACGTGCACAACTTCGGCGGCAGACTCAGCACCGTGCGTGCCCCCAGCACCACCCCCGGCAGGCCGCACACCAGCACGAACGCCGCCAGGCGTGGGTTGAGCGATCGCTCGCGCGCATGCCGCAGCGTGGCCCCCACCCCCAGGGCCACGCTGGCCAGCTTGTGGGTGGCCAGCGCCAGCGGGAAGCTCAGCCCCAGCAGGATCAGCACCGGCAGCTGCACCAGCCCCGCCCCACCGCCGGCCAGGGCCGAGAGCAGGTTTGCCACCAGCGAGGCGGCGAACAGGGCCAGCTGCAGCAGCAGGTCGGCGGCGCTCATCGTGGCTCGGCGCCCGGCGGGTGGCCCCCATCCTCGCGGTCGCCTGGCTTGCGGCGCCGGCCCGGTTGGGGGATCATCCGCGCACTTCCGCTCGATCCGTGCAGCGTCCCGCCGTCGGCCCTTGCCTCGCCCGCCGCGGGCCCTCGCTTCTCTGGCTCGTCTTGAGCGCCCTGCCGGTGGCCGCTCAGCCGGCCGAGGTGCCGTTGGCCCTGCCCGCCTGCCGCGCCGCCCTCGGGTTGCCCGCGTCGGCATCGGCGGCCACGCCGACCTGCGGGCCGCCGGAGGATCCCCTGGTCCGGCTCGAGCGCCTCGAACAGCAGCTGCAGGCCTCCCGCCAGCGGATCGCCGATCAGCAGGCCCAGCTCGCCGCCGAAACCGCCCGCCAGGACGCCCTGGCGCAGGATCTCGCCCTGTTGCGTCAGCAGTTGCGGCCCGCTGCGGCCCAGCCCGCGCCCGCTGTTGCGCCCGCCACCGTGGCCGCTGCCCAAGCACCCGCCGCTGCAGCCGCCACCCCCGCGCCAGCCCCAACCCCCGAACCGCTCACCTACACCCCCGGCCGCGGCTTCACCCTCCGCGCCGGCGGCGCCACCCTCCAGCTCGGTGCCGAAGCCCGCCTGCTCGGCTTCTCCACCAGCCGCTTCACCATCAACGCCGGCCAGCCGCTGGTGGTGAGTCCCAAGGATCCCGCCGCCTCCTACGACCTCTCCGCCCAACAGAGCACCGTGACGGCCTCCTTCCAGGGGCCGAAGTGGGGCGAATGGACCCCCGGCGGTTTCGCCCTCTTCACTCTCCAAGACAACCTGCTGGCGGAGGGCTACAGCTTCACGCCGGTGGCCTTCGTGGGCGAGATCAGCAACGGTCGCTGGCGCTTCGTCGCCGGCCAGAACTTCGATGTGTTCGCCCCCCGCGATCCCGATACCCTCCCCAACGGCAGGCTCGCCTCCTCCGGCAACCCCGGCGCCTACCGGCCCCAGTTCCGCGTGGAGCACAGCTTCCGCAAGGGATCGGATTTTGAGGGCTTGCTGCAGGTGGCCGGCTCGGCCCCGATCACCACCGCCCTGCCCAAGAACCTCGATCTCGCCACCCTGCCCGACCAGGAGCTGGTGGAGGACAACGGCTGGCCCAACGCCGAGGCCCGCTTCAACCTCGGCTTCGGTCCCCTCGTGGAGCGGGCCGGCGGCCGAAGGCTGCGGGCGCTGGAGCTGGGTGTGTCGGGGGTGGTGGGCCAGCTGCGGGTGCTCGACAACATCCGCGCCACCGCCCCCCTCACCCTCGTCTCCGACCGCAGCGAAGTCACCGTGTGGGGCGCCGCCCTCGATGGTCGCCTGGCGATCGGCCGCAGCGTGGGCCTCAGCGGTGAGCTCTACACCGGCCAGGCGCTCGGTGAATACATGGCCGGCATCTTCCAGACCTACAACCGCGCCACCAACGCGGCGGTGCCCACCTCCGGCGGCTGGGTGCAGCTCAGCGTTCATCCCTCCGACCAGCTGCGCCTGGCGGTCGGCTACGCCATGGACAACGCCACCGAGGCCGGTCTTTTCAGCCTGCAGGCCAACAGCACCGCCTTCGCCAACGTGGTGTGGGATGTGAACCCCTGGCTGCAATTAGGGCTGGAGGGCAACTACAAACTCACCACCTACGACACCTTCGGCGACAAGAACGCCTGGGTGGTGATCAGCGAGGTGCTGTTCCGCCTCTGACGCCCCCTCACCCCCCCGCCTGCTTTGGCCGGAAGCCCTGCTTCTCCAGCGCCGCCAGGGCCGCCGCCACCTGGTCGCCCTGCAGTTCGATCACGCCGTCCTTCACCGTGCCGCCGGTGCCGCAGGAGGCCTTGAGCGCCTTGAGCAGCTCCTTGGCTTCGGGTTCCGGCAGCTCCAGGCCCGTGATCGCCGTCACCAACTTGCCGCCCTTGCCCGCCTTGGTGCGCTGCACCCGCACCCGCCGTTGCGCCTTCGGGGTGGCTGGCGCCGCCCCCCGGGCCAGCCCTGGCGCCGTGGCCTCCTCCCGGCTGAACTCCTGCCAGCCGCCCTTGTTGGCCATCGGATCGCCTCCACCGCTGGCGGTGATTCTGGGGCGCCGCCCCTAGCCTGCGCGCCCAACGCAAGACGTTCGCGCGTCCCCGCCTTGCCCGATGCAGGTGCCCCCCCGCAGAGCGCTGCTTCTCCCCCTGGGGGTGCTGTTGGGGGTACCTGCCGCTGGGCCGCTGCGGGCCGCCGAGCCCGTCGCCCCCGCCGTGCTCACCGCCCCCCCCTTCGCGCCCACCAGCCGCCTGCGGGGTGACGTGCGCTGGTGGCTGGGCAGCGTGGGCTACAGCGGCAACCAGATCGATGGCGGCCGCAACACCGACAACGGCGAGCCCCTGCGCGACGCCTGGGCCCTCAACCAGGACCTGCGCCTCACGATCACCACCAGTTTTGATGGCGCCGATCAGCTGCGCCTGCGCCTGCGCGCCGGCAACGGCGGCTTCTCCCCCTTCCGCGACACCCTCGCCCCCACCCTGCGCGTCAGCGGCCTCAGCCCCGGCCGCTGCGACGCCGACAGCTTCTGTCCCAACAACCTGGTCCGTCTCGACAAGCTCTACTACCAGCGCTCGCTCGGCCCCAATGGGCAGATCACCGCGGGCAGCCGGGTCAACCAAAAGGACATGATCGGCCTCTGGCCCTCCCTGTTCGACGACAACGAGTTGACGCTCTCGGTCTTCGGAAAGGCCGGCGCCCCGGGGGCCTACAGCGATCTCAAGGGGGCCGGGGTCGGCCTGGTGTGGCGTTGGCCCATGGCGCCGGATGATGCCAGTGGGCCGGTGCTCAGCGCCGTCACGGTCGCCGAGGCGCCGGATCAGGGGGATCCCTCCTTGGGCGGCCTCGCCTCCGGCGCTGGCCAGGCCGCCACCACCCTGCAGGCCGGCTGGATCGGGCCGGGCTGGGTGGTGGCCGCCGCCTACACCCGCAACCAGGCCGGCGCCCTCGATTCCGGTGGCATGACCCCCCTGGCGCGCCAGAGCTGGCCCGAACCCGAGCCTGGCCTCGGCGGCGTTGTCGATTCCTGGGGGCTCTCCGGCTTCTGGCAGCCGGCCCAGGGCGGTTGGCTGCCGGCGATCACCGCCGGATGGGGCTTCAACCGCAACCGCTACGACCGCCGCGGCCCCCATCGGGCCTCGCCGTCCCTGGCGGCCGAGAGCCAGTCGTGGATGGTGGGCCTCAACTGGTTCGATCCGGTGGGCGCCACCAGCGAATTGGGCCTCGCCATCGGTGCGCCGGTGTTCGTGACGGCCTATCGCAACCCGGCCGGCGAGCGGGGCGCCGCCGATCGCTCCCTGCTGCTAGAGGCCTGGCTGCAGCTCCAAGCCACCGACTGGCTGACGGTCAGCCCCAGCCTGTTCTGGTTGCCCCGTCCCCGCGGCCAGCTCACCGCCGCCGGCACCGCCTGGGACACCACCCCCCTGCCCCTGGGCCACGGCGCCCGCCTTTCGGCCTTTGGCGGGCTGGTGAAGCTGCGCCTGCGCTTCTGATGGCTCGCACCGCTGCGGCAGCCAGCGAGGTCCGCTGCGCCTCTGGGCCGATCCCTCCGGCACCTACGTGGGCACCTGGCTGCTGCCGATCGAAACCGACAGCGACTGAGGGAAGCGTTTCACTCGGCCACCACCAGGGGCTGCAGAGGCGCGCAGTCGTGACCACTCGAACACCGTGCAGCCGTGGCGATGGCGGAAGGCGCTCTCGCCGTTGCGAACGCAGTGCAGCTGGTCGTCCCAGCTCTGGTGGTGCTCCTCCCCGAGCCTGCGGACGAACTGGCGCAATGAGCCAGGGTGGTCGCCGCGCAGCAGGGCCGCCATCGGGGTGAGGGCGAAGCGGCGTGGGGCGGTCTCCTCAAACACCCCCAGGCTGGCCAGGCCCCGCAGCAGCCGGACCAGGGAATCGGGGTCGGCGCCGCAGGCGGCCGCCAGCTCCTCCACCTCCCGGGCCCCGGCCGCCAGCTGGTCGGCCAGGCCCAGTTCGGCGGCCCCATGGATCATCTGGCTCACCCTGGCGCCACTGGCCATGGCGATCAGCTGCTGGGCTGGCATGGGGCTCATCGGGGCCAGGCTGGGGCCTCCCTGCTGTAGCGACGGTGGCGCGGTGTCGTCAGCCTTCGGGGTGGATCCGGTCATGGAGTGGTCATGGGCCTGCCGCGGTGTCGGCGGGAGGCTGTGTCTGGATGCCCACCCCCGGAAGTGCGCCCGACTTCGGTAGCGGATATGGCATCCAAAGGGGCTGGCGGCTGTGTTTGGGTGGGGAACAACCCTCGATCGCCATGCCCTCCTACGCCCGTCTTCAGGCCCTTCAGAGCGCCGTGAACCGGCCCCCCACCCCTGTGGCGCCGCATCAGCCGCTGCAAGAGCTCTGGGCCTGCGATGTCTTCGGGCTCGAGGCGATGCGCTCCGCCCTGCCCAAGGAGGTGTACCGCTCGATTCAGCGCTCGATCCGCGAAGGGGGCAAGTTGGATCTGACGGTGGCCGATGTGGTGGCCCAGGCGATGAAGGATTGGGCCACCGTTCGCGGCGCCCTTTATTACGCCCACGTCTTTTATCCGCTGACCAATCTGACCGCCGAAAAACACGACGGCTTCATCTCCCCCCAGGCCGATGGCAAGGTCATCGCCGAATTCTCCGGCAAGTTGCTGGTGCAGGGCGAACCCGATGGCTCCTCCTTCCCCAACGGCGGCCTGCGCACCACCTTTGAGGCCCGCGGATACACCGCCTGGGATGTCACCAGCCCCGCCTGGCTGATGCGCACCGCCAATGGTGTCACCCTGTGCATCCCCACGGTGTTCATTAGCTGGACCGGCGAAGCCCTCGACAAGAAAACGCCGCTGCTCCGCTCCAACGCCGCCATGAACCGCCAGGCCCAACGCCTGTTGCGCCTGCTTGGGGAAACGGACATCGCGCCGGTCAACGCCAGCTGCGGCGCCGAGCAGGAGTATTTCCTGGTGGATGCCGGCTTCACCGCCCTGCGGCCGGATCTGCAGCTCGCCGGCCGCACCCTCTTCGGCGCTCCGCCCGCCAAGGGCCAGCAGTTCGACGACCACTACTTCGGCGCCATCCCCGAGCGCGTGCAGCTCTTCATGCAAGACGTGGAGCTGCAGCTCTACCGCCTCGGCATCCCGGCCAAGACCCGCCACAACGAGGTGGCCCCCGGCCAGTTCGAGATCGCGCCGTTTTTCGAGGCCGCCAACGTGGCCACCGATCACCAGCAGCTCACCATGACCGTGCTCAAGAGCACGGCCAAGCGCCATGGCCTCTCCTGCCTGCTGCACGAGAAGCCCTTCGCCGGCGTCAACGGCAGCGGCAAGCATGTGAACTGGTCGATCGGCAACGCCACCCAGGGCAACCTGCTCGATCCCGGCACGACCCCCCACGCCAACCTGCAGTTCCTGCTTTTCTGCGCCGCCGTGATCCGCGGCGTGCACCGCTTCGGGCCGCTGCTGCGCGCCGTGATCGCCACCGCCAGCAACGACCACCGCCTCGGCGCCAACGAGGCACCGCCGGCGATCATTTCGGTGTATCTCGGCAGTCAGCTGGAGGATGTGTTCCAGCAGATCCGCGGCGGACGGCTGGAGGGCTCGGCGGAGACGGCCCTGATGTCGCTCGGGGTCGACACCCTGCCCGAGCTCAACCGCGACCCGGGCGATCGCAACCGCACCTCCCCCTTTGCCTTCACCGGCAACCGCTTCGAATTCCGCGCGGTTGGCTCCGGCCAGTCGGTGGCGGGGCCGCTGGTGGCCCTCAATACGGTCCTGGCCGATTCGCTGCAGTGGATCAGCGACCAGCTGGAGGACCAGCTCGCCAGCGGCGCGCCGCTGGAGGAGGCGGCCTTCGCCGTGCTCAAGCGCACCATGGACGATCACGGAGCCGTGGTTTTCGGCGGCGATGGCTACTCGGCCGAGTGGCATCGCCTGGCGGTGGAGGAGCGGGGCCTGGAAAACCTGCGCACCAGCGCCGATGCCCTGCCCGTGCTGCAGCGTCCCGACATCCGCGACCTGTTCGAGCGCCAGGGCGTGCTTTCCCCGGTGGAGCTGGAAAGCCGCTTTGAGGTCTATGCCGAGCAGTACGTGCTGGCCATTGAGGTGGAGGCCCGCCTGGTGCTGCGCATCGCCCGCACCCAGATCTATCCGGTGGTGATGGAGTTCCTCGGTCGCCTGGCCCGTTCGCTGCGGGATCAGGAGGATCTGGGCCTGTCACCCGACCGCAGCCTTGCGGGTGCCGTCGCCGCCCTCAATCGCCGCCTGCTCGAGGGCTGCACCGCCCTAGAGGAGGCCCTGGCCCTGGCCCCCCACGACAGCCACGGCCACCTGCGCCACTGCGCCGACACCCTGTTGCCAAGGATGGGGGAGGTCAGGGCCGCCGCCGATGGCCTCGAGGCCTTGGTGGACGACGATCTCTGGCCCCTGCCCACCTACCAGGAGCTGCTGTTCGTGCGCTGAATCGCCGGCCTTCGGTGTCGCCAGCTACCGGCGACACCGAGGGCTAGAGCGTGATCCCAAACAGCATCCGCTGTTTTTTTCCCATGGCGCCCCCCGTCGCTTGACTGGGGTCAGGTCCAGTTCCTTTGCACGATTCCACCATGTTCGTGATCGAAGCCCTCCACCCCGATGGCTGGCGTCGCCAGGGCAGCGCCCGCTTGGAGTATTGGGCCTGCCAGGAGGCGCAGGTGCGCTGCTGCTCCGATGGCCGCCACTACCGCATCTTCGACGAGCAAACCCAGCGTCTGGTGGCGTTGATCAACCCCAGCAGCTGCCGCACCGGCTCCCCGCGCGCTTCCGTGTCGCGCTGACGGCCGTGGGCCGCTGCCCCCCAGAATCAGGGGATGAGCAAGCGCGCGCTAAGTGAAACCGACATCTGCGACTGGTGAGCCGGGGCCGGCGCAAGCGGGCCGATTACCTGCTGGTGCATGAAGCCGTGCCGCTGGCGGTGATCGAGGCCAAGAGGCAGCTGCGAAAGGGTTGCATGGCAGCGGAGTGCGAGGTGGTGATCCCTATGCCGATTGGCGGCGCGATGTGCGCAACGTGCTGAACAGCAATCCTGGCAGCAATGTGCGGGTCAGTACCTTGTGCGATCTCTATGGCTTGCCGGATGACTTTCCAGATCGTGCCCATCAGCCTGGTGATGCCAATCCAGGCTCGCGTTGCACAAGGCTTGAGCGTGCCATGCTTCGTGAAATCACCGGCTCTGATGATGATTGCGGAGCCTGGCGATTGATTCCTTATATCCAGAGTCATGAGTTTGAGGCTCTTGTGCTTGCTGTGTCTCACTGCCTGGCCGATCTTTTTGATGCCGATGATCAGCGAAGCGGCCTCGTGATGCTCCAGGCAGATATCGCCGGCATTCCACCTGAGGATATCAATGACTCACCCCTGACTTCGCCAAGCCATCGCCTAATACGACTGATTCCTGGTTACCGCAAAGTTGTCCATGGCCCTGATGCCATTGAATTGGCCGGCTTGCAGTCAGTCAGGTCTCGTTGCCCCCGCTTGGATCATTGGCTCTCCCGCCTGGAGTCCCTTGGAGATCAGCCCGCACCATGACCAGCTGGAGCAGCAGCTCAACCAGGCCGAGCAGCAGCGCCGGCCCTCCCCTGGCCAGGACCAGAATCGTGCGGAGCCCAGAATGCCCCCATCGGCCCGCCGCCATGTCGCCCGACGTCCGCTGGCAGCAGCGCTTCGCCAACTTCTGCCAGGCCCTCGATCAGCTGGAAACCTTCTTCCAGCCGCCCGCGCTGAACGAACGGGAGCGGCAGGGGCTGATCAAGGCGTTCGAGTACTGCTTTTCGGCTCGCGTGACACGCTCCGGCTGGCCTTCCGGGTGGGTTTGATCGGCGATGGCGAGGGCTGGTTGCGCATGGTGCAGGACCGCAACCTCACCCGCCACACCTACAACCGGGTCACGGCGGAACAGGTGAGCGCCCAGGTGGAGCAGCGCTACCTTCCCTGCTTCCGCGAGCTGCGCCGCACCCTCCAGCTGCGTCTCGTCAGGCCTGGCGCGGAGGAAGGGAATGGCTGATGCCATCCCACTGCCGGAAGCCCCCGCAATGGCCACCATCCCCGGCCTGCCGCCGGACGCCTCGGCCCGGATCCTGGAGATTCTGCGCTCCGAACCCGCCGTGCGCGAGGTGTGGTTCTACGGCTCCCGGGCCATGGGCCGCCACCGACCCGGCTCCGACATCGATCTCACCCTGGTGGCGCCAGGCCTCAGCCACGACGATCACCTGCGGCTGTTGGTTGCCCTCGATGACCTGCTGCTGCCCTGGAGCCTCGACCTCTCGCTCCACCACGAGCTGCCCGCGCCGCTCCAGGAGCACGTCGCCCGGGTGGGATGGCTTCTGGCTTCCTAGGCTGCCCCCACCTCTATGCCGCCGCCGGTGACCAGCACCGCCTCCCCCGCCGCCGCCAGCTCTGCCGCCAGCCCCGATCCGGCAGCCCTTGCCCCCGCCGCGCGGCCCGATCCCCTAGGCCGCTTCGGCCCCTTCGGCGGCCAGTACGTGCCCGAAACCCTCATGCCGGCCCTGGCGGAGCTGGAGGCTGCCGCCGCCGAGGCCTGGGCCGATCCCGCCTTCACCGGGCGGCTCAACCACCTGCTGCGCACCTACGTGGGCCGGCCCACCCCGCTCTATGAGGCCGAGCGGCTCACGGAGCACTACCGCCGGCCGGAGGGCGGCCCGCGCCTCTGGCTTAAGCGGGAAGACCTCAACCACACCGGCGCCCACAAGATCAATAACGCCCTCGGCCAGGCCCTGCTGGCCCTGCGCATGGGCAAAAAGCGGGTGATCGCTGAAACCGGCGCCGGCCAGCACGGGGTGGCCACCGCCACCGTCTGCGCCCGCTTCGGCCTGGAGTGCGTCGTCTACATGGGCGCCGAAGACATGCGCCGCCAGGCCCTGAATGTGTTCCGCATGCGCCTGCTCGGCGCCACCGTGCAGCCGGTCACCGCCGGCACCGCCACCCTCAAGGACGCCACCAGCGAAGCGATCCGCGACTGGGTGACCAACGTGGAGAGCACCCACTACATCCTCGGCTCGGTCGCCGGCCCCCACCCTTACCCGATGCTCGTGCGCGATTTCCACGCCTGCATCGGCAAGGAAACCAAACAGCAGTGCCAGGAGGCCTTCGGGCGCCTGCCCGATGTGTTGGTGGCCTGCGTGGGCGGCGGCTCCAACGCCATGGGGCTGTTCCACCCCTTCGTG